>Ga0075462_10000005_pt1 | contig 54926 bp, 46 predicted proteins | sample DEB08_DNA_4_FD_71487 | JGI IMG/M metagenome (GOLD analysis project Ga0075462, IMG submission 71487) | Aqueous microbial communities from the Delaware River and Bay under freshwater to marine salinity gradient to study organic matter... | ecosystem: Environmental > Aquatic > Marine > Coastal ...
AGGAAAAACCAAAGTATTGGAAATCTATTATTTAAGAAAAAATCTTTAAGCTGTTTAAAATTATTCATTTTACCATTTAATAGCTGCCGATGCCCAAGTATATCCTGCGCCAAAAGCTGTTAAAATAATATAATCGCCTTTAGAAAATTTATTTTCCTCTAAAGCCTCGCATATAGCAATTGGAATAGTAGCAGCGGTTGTATTTCCATATTTATGAATATTTACAAACATTTTTTCCATTGGTAGATTCATTCTTTTAGCACATGTCTCTAAAATTCTTTTATTTGCTTGATGAGCAATAACCAATGAAACATCTTCGATGTTTAAATGATTATGCTCAAGTGCAACATTGATAGCTTCTGGCATTCTTGTTACAGCATTTTTGAAAACTTCTCTACCGTTTTGATAGGGTAAATGGTCTCTATCTGCTAATATCTTCTTATTTATTCTAAGCGGATTGAAAATAGAGCCCGGCGCTTTTGCGCCTAAATGCTCTACTCCTTTTCCATCAGCAAAAAGATGGGTTGATAAAATTTGACTATCATCTTGCGACTCTTGAAGCACGACTGCACCAGATCCATCCCCAAATAAGACACCTGTTGCTCTTCCTTCAGGAGAACGATCAATTATTGTTGACATCAAATCAGAACCAACTAAAAGTACATTTTTATATTTTCCAGATTTAATGTATTGGTCGCCCATTTCTAACAAATAAATAAAAGCTGAACATGCTGCACTGATATCATATGCAGGAACATGATTAGCAATACCTAATTTTTGTTGAATAATAGGTGCCATTCCAGGAAAATTATAATCTGAGCTTACTGTGCCAACTATGATTATATCTATTTCATTTGGAGTAATGCCAGCTTTTTGGATTGCTTCTATGCATGCTGGTAATGCCAAATCAGAATTTGCAGTTCCTGGTTCTACCCATCTTCTTTCTTCAATTCCTGATCTTGTTTTAATCCATTCGTCCGTTGTATCCATCATGCCTTCTAAATCATGATTAGTTACAACGTTATTTGGAACATTGAATCCAATACCTGCTATTTTTGATTTTTTCATAACAATTTTTTGAGCTGATTTATAAGCCGGGTTTTGTACATCATTGATGCGATGATCATTCCTCTCTATTTTATATTTCTATAAAACTCTAGCAATCTACCCTTCCCTCAAATGATACGAGCAGCATCTCGGGTCTACGTGATCTTGCACCTAGTGGGGTTTACCAGCTAATAATGTTACCACTATTACTGGTGGTCTCTTACACCACCGTTTCACCCTTACCAAATAAATGGCGGTCTACTTTCTGTTGCACTAATCCATATTCTCGCGAATCCCACCCGTTAGGTGGCACTATGCTCTACGGTGCCCGGACTTTCCTCTCAAATAAATTGAGTAATCACCCAATCAGCTCATTAAGGTATAATAAGGGATAGAAATTGAATTAAGAAGAAAAAAATTAAAAGAATCTTTTAAGTATCACCTATGATTTACTAAATAGAATTAAATAATTTATTTTAATCTTCTCGTTTTTGTAGAACGAAAGTAAACTGCCAACCCATTAAATTGATAAAAGGAATTTTTTCTAGTATTTTATCAATATTGTCTAGTATAGGAAACAAAAACGGTAATTTTCCGCCAACATAACCAATAACATGCCAAAACTTGATTTCTTTAACATCAAGAAAGTGTTTTGCAAATTTTAAATCTTTTAATGAAAGAATATGTTCTTTCTCAAAATCAGTACGCATTGCAGGCGTAAGCATTCTATAAAGTTTGATTGCAGGATTATAGTTTAATGCTTCCGCAGCTAATATTTTTCCACCAGGCTTTAGAATTCTTCTTAACTCTGGAAAAGCATATGATCTATCTAAGTGATGTAACATACCAGAACAAATGATTGTATCAATAGAGTTATCAGGTAATTTAGTATTTTCGCAATCCCCCTGAAAAAATATAATTCCGCCCTTTTGGTCTAAAGGTATATTCTTTTCTCTTGCTTTTTCATTGGCATTTTCAATTGAAAGAGGGGATATGTCCAGACCAAGAGATAAAGTTGCACCTGACTCTGCAGCAAGAATACCATAATCCCCTTCACCGCAAGCGTAATCTAAAAAAACCTTATCTTTTGATTCTTTTATAATCCAATTTTTAATGTATTCCTGTGATCTATGCACTGTAGAATAATATTTTCTATTTCCATAATATTTTTCATAATCACCTTCATCTTTTGATTCTTTTTTAAACTCTTTATCTCTATCTTGGTCATGAAACTCTAGTTCTTTTAATTTTCTGTCTTCTAATCCTTCCATCCATTCTGAGTTTGGTATTGACTTTATAGACAAAATTTTTGATATAAGCTGTTCTATTTTCATGTTAAATGCACCTTAGCATTTTTATTTATTAAAAAAATTTAAAAATTAATTATAGTTCGTTTTTTACTTATAATTATCAAAATATAATAATCATATTAAAGGCTAATTAAAAAGAAATTATTTTAAAATAAATTTTTATCCTAAATTTGTTAAATGAAAATAAAAATCATTGATTTAAAAAAAGAAAAAAATTTTACATTACCAAAAAAAATTGTTCTGAATGATAAGGACTATTTTTTATTGAAAAATGATGGAAAATATTTTTTAGGATCTACGGTATGTCCACATATGGGCGGATCTATTGAATTTGATAAAAAGGAAGAGGTTTTTTTATGCCCAATTCATAATTGGAAATTTAATAAATCATCTGGCAAATGTACTAATAGCTCTCAAAATATGTCACTAATAGACATAAATATAACCGATGATGTTCTATGGGTTGATAGCTCTAAAATAACAAAGAAAAAATCAAAAATTATAGCTAAAACACTCACAACTCAAAACATCAAAAAGCCTATTAAAATAAAACTAATTTCTCATGCGACTCTAAATATAAGCCTCAAAAAACTTAATGTATTGATTGATCCATGGATTGAGGGACCTGCCATGCTTGGAGCATGGAGGCAATATCCATTAACCGACATTAAGGCAAAAGATATTAAGCCTTATTCTATTATTATTACACATGAACATTCTGATCATTTTCATATTCCTACTTTAATTAAGTTTAATAAAAAGACTCCTATTTTAATCCCTGACTTTCCTAACAAAAGAATGCAAAAATTTCTCAAAAAGCTAGGCTTTATTAATGTTAAGGTAGTCAGCTTTGAGCAGGAAATAAATATACATGAAAAAATAAAGATTAAATTTTTTAAACCTGTTAGCGTTTTTAATGATTCTATCACATTAATTGATATAGATGGATATAGGGTATTAAATCTAAATGATGCAGGATTGAACCCTAATATCGCAGAAGATGTAAAGCCTGTTGATGCAGTTAGTTGTATTTTTTCTACTGGAGCTTCTGGATACCCATTTACTTGGCAACACCTTAGCTTAAAAGAGAAGAAAAATATTATGAAAAAAGCATGTGAGGGAAAAATTAAGCTATTAATTGAAGCTACAAAGCTGTATGAAGCCAATTATATAATCCCTTTTGCATCACACTTTCGTCTTTGGCAACCAGAACATGAACATTATTTAAAATCAATCATAACTAATAGTATTGATGATATCTTAATAGGGTTTAAGAATAATGGATTAGAAAATAAACTAATAGACTTAATACCTGGTGATAGCTGGAATACAGAAAATAATGAAATTAATAGATATTGGGAAGATAGAAAGTTGATATATAATCAGAAGCATATTTTAAAAACAGTTAAAGAAGATTACAGCAAGAATGGCCATAAATTAAAGATTAGCGACTATTGGAATACAAAAGAAAAAAAAGTTACTAAACAAGAATTAAAAAATTATTTTCTCTATCTCAATGACAGTCCTGATATAAAAACCTGTGAAGATATTAATGTCAACTTAAAATGTTGGGGTAAAAAGTGGGATAATTTAAATTTTGAATTTAATTTTGAAATTTTAAATGGCAATCTGAAAATAAAGAAAAAAGATTCTCAAATTAAAGCCGACACTAAATATCGTTTAGAGATAACAGAAGATATTCTTCAAACTATTATAAATGGCAACCTTTCTTGGGATGAAGCTAGGGTTGGTTATTGGATAAAATGGTGGAGAGATACAGACCAAGTAAAGACAGGATTTTTAAGACTACTTCAAGGACCATATGAACAAAAAAAGAGTGAAAAATTGTCAATATTTTCTGGAACTATAAATGAAAAAATGTCCATCAGCAGTATGATTGAAATTTTTGGAGAAGAAGTTGAAAAAATTTTTGAAAAATATGGCATGTTTTGCACTGGATGTGACTTGTCTCCATGGGAAGATATTATCTCAGGTGCTAAAAAACATGGAATCAAGAAAAATAAGATTGACCTATTATTAAGAGAGATTAAAGAATTACAATTAGGCTTATCAAATCAATTGAGTGATTAAAAAAAACTTAACGAATGACTAATTTTCTGATTTGTTTTCTGACTTATACAAAAATCTACTACATGTGCCACAATTGACTAGTTCTTTAGATAGGGCTTCATTCACTAATTGAGGAGGAATATATGCTCCACAGCCTTCACAGTTATTATCTAAAATTTCTGAACACGCTACACCTTTTCTAGCATTATATATTTGCATATATTTTTCTATGATATCTTCTGGAATGTCCTTTGCTAAATTGTCTCTCTCAATTTTTAATGCATTATTTTCTTCTGACACTTCTTCCATTTTAGAATTTAAATCATCTTTTTTTGACTTTAATTCTGAAATGATTCCATCTAAGGAAGCTTTATCTTGATCAATTTCTTTTGCTAAATTTTCTTTTTTTGTCATTAACTCAATTAATTCTAGCTCTTTTTGATCTAAAAGATTTTTTTCAAAATCTATCGTTTCCATCATCGCGTCATACTCTTTATTCGTAGAAATAGAACCATCAATTAGCTTATCTTTCAATGAATTTATTTTATCAGATGTAGTTTGAACTAGTGTTTCATTTGTGCTAATTAACACAGAGGTCTCTTTTAGATCATTTTCTTTATTTTCTAGTGATAATTTAACTGAATCTTCTTCTTCCGTTAATTCTCGGACTTTTGTTGGAAGATTGCCTAGCAATTTATTGATTTCAAATAATTTATTATCCACATCTTGTAATAGAATTATTTGGTCAATTATAGACATATTTAAGTTGTACTCTTTATATATTGCTTTTTAATCATTTCTGCTGCGAATATAGTCTTAAATCAATATTAAAAAAAACATTTATTATTTAGAAAAAATAGCCTTATAATCTCTCGAAGTCGTGATTTGAACAATATTGCTGCGACGTTAAAAAAAATGCTAAAATGGTAAATAATCAAACCAGCTTAGTAGCTGGTTTTTTTGTATATGAAAGATATAAGAAATATATTAAAAAATAGGATTTTAATCTTAGATGGTGCTATGGGTACGATGATTCAAGAATTTCAGCTTGGAGAAGATGACTATAGAGGAGAAAAATTTTCTAATTATAAATCCAGTTTGAAAGGCAATAACGACTTATTATCGTTAACCAGACCTCAATTAATAGAAGATATACACTATAAATATTTAGAAGCTGGTGCAGACATAATTGAAACAAATACATTCAATGCAAATAGTATATCTCAATCAGACTATCATCTAGAAGATTATGTTTTTGAAATGAACTTTAAATCTGCTCAGTTAGCAAAAAATGCTGTTAAAAGATATTATAAAAAAAATACCAGTCAAAAATTTGTTTGTGGAAGTATTGGCCCAACAAATAGAACAGCTTCTCTATCTCCTAAAGTTGAAGATTTATCTTTTAGAAATATTACTTTTGATGAGCTCTATAAGACTTATTATGAACAAGTAGATGGATTAGTAAAAGGTGGAGTAGATCTGCTAATGATTGAAACTATTTTTGATACTTTGAATTGTAAGGCTGCAGTCATTGCTATAAATAACTATTTAACTGATCATAATCTTGATATCCCAATTATGATCTCTGTAACAATTGTAGATAAAAGTGGTAGAACTTTATCTGGACAAACATTAGAAGCTTTTTGGCATACAATAAAATATAGCAATCCCTTAAGCATTGGTATTAATTGTGCTTTAGGAATTAAAGATATGAAGTATTATATAGCTGAATTGTCAAAAATTGCAGATACTTTTGTTTCAGCACATCCTAATGCTGGATTACCTAATGAATTAGGAGAATATGATGATAGCCCTGAATTTATGGCAAAAGAAATATCGGCTTTAGCATCAAATGGATATTTAAATATTGTAGGCGGTTGTTGTGGAACAGGTCCTGGACATATCAAGGAAATCAAAAAAAAATTAGAAAATAAAACTCCTAGAATAGTTCCTAATATTAATTATCAAACATCATTTGCAGGCTTGGAGCCATTTATTTTTAGAGATAATATAAACTTTGTCAATATAGGAGAGCGTACTAATGTGACTGGATCTTCTATTTTTAAAAAATTAATTCTAAGTGATAATTATGAAAAAGCTCTTAATATTGCAAAAGAGCAAATAGACAATGGTGCACAAATTATTGATGTGAATATGGATGAAGGTATGCTTGATTCTGAAAAAGCTATGGAAACCTTTCTTAGATTTATATCTGCAGATCCTAATATATCCAAAGTTCCTATTATGATTGATTCATCTAAATGGAGTGTTTTAAAAGAAGGGTTAAAAAATATTCAAGGTAAACCTATTGTTAACTCTATAAGCCTAAAAGAAGGAGAAGATGAATTTATAAAACAGGCTAAAATAGTTAAAGAATTTGGTGCAGCTGTTATTGTAATGGCTTTTGATGAAAAAGGGCAAGCTGAAACAATTGAAAGGAAAGTAAATATTTGTAAAAGAGCATATGATATTTTACTTAATAAAATAAATTTCAATCCTAAAGATATTATTTTTGATCCTAATATTTTTGCTGTTGCTACTGGTATTGAAGAACATAACCCTTTTGCTCTCAATTATATTGAAGCATGCAAAGAAATTAAATTAAAATGCCCAGGAGCCCATATTAGCGGCGGAGTTAGCAATCTATCTTTTTCTTTTAGAGGTAATAATACTGTTAGAGAAGCAATGCATTCCATCTTTTTATATCATGCAATTAATGCAGGAATGGATATGGGTATTGTAAATGCAGGTCAAATTGTTGTTTATGATAAAATAGATAAACAGCTTAGTGAATTGATTACTAATATTATTTTTGACAAAGATGTAAAAGGAACAGAAAAATTATTAGAATTTTCTCAATCATTAAAAAAAGAGTATAAAAAGAAAGTTAATATAGAGGAGTGGCGATCTTATGATATTGAAAAAAGGATTGAATATGCTTTAGTTGAAGGTATTGATGAATACATTGATGAAGATGCTGAAGAAGCACGCTTAAATCTAAAAAATGCTATTGATGTTATTGAAGGTCCATTAATGAATGGAATGAATGTTGTAGGAGATCTTTTTGGAAAAGGGAAAATGTTCCTTCCTCAGGTGGTAAAAAGTGCTCGAGTAATGAAAAAAGCAGTAAATCATTTAACCCCATTTATTGATAAGAAAAAAACCAAATCAAGCAAAAAAATCTTATTAGCAACAGTTAAGGGTGATGTGCACGATATAGGTAAAAATATTGTAAAAGTAGTTTTAGAGTGCAATGGGTTTGAAGTAATAGATCTCGGAGTAATGGTCCCCTCAAATATTATTCTAGATACTGCAAAAAAAGAAAAAGTGGACATGATAGGACTCAGCGGTTTAATCACTCCTTCATTAGATGAAATGATAGATGTGGCTAAAGAAATGGAAATCCAAAAATTTGATATCCCTGTTCTTATTGGTGGTGCTACAACCTCTAAAAAACATACTGCTATTAAAATTAATCCTGAATATAGTAGCGGAATAATACATGTACATGATGCATCAAAAAGCGTATCTGTTTCGCAAAAATTAATGAGTGAAGAAAAAATAGTTTTTAAAAAAGATATAGATAAAGAATATCAATTATTAAAAGAATCATATAGTAATAACAAGTCTAATAAATTAGTAAGTATTGATAAAGCAAGAGAGAATAAATTTACATGTGATTGGGATAACTATAATCCTATTAAGCCTACATTTGAAGGAATAAAGTATTTTGATAATATTCCAGCAGAAGAAATAATTGATTATATTGACTGGACTCCCTTTTTTAACGCTTGGGGGTTTAATAGTCGATATCCTAAAGTACTTGAAAATAATAAAACTAAAAATGAAGCTCAGAAGCTATTCGATGATGGAAAAACCCTCTTAAATCAAGCAATCAAAGAAAAATGGTTTGATGCAAAAGCTACAGTAGGATTCTACCCTGCAAACTCATCTGGAGATGATATTATTTTACATGGACAAAAGTTTAATTTGCATCATTTAAGGCAACAAACTTTAAAAAGAGAAGGCTTACCTAACTATTGTTTATCTGATTTTATTGCACCCGTTGAATCTGGTAAAACAGATTGGATTGGGGGATTTGCAGTTACCGCTGGATTTAATGTTGAAAAAATAGGACAAAATTTTGCTGACAAAAATGATGACTATAAAAGTATTATGATAAAGGTCTTGGGCGATAGAATTGCAGAAGCTTTGGCTGAGAAAATGCATAAAAAAGTCAGAACCGACTTATGGGGTTTTTCTAAAAATGAATCCTTAGAAAATGAAGATTTAATCAAAGAAAAATATATTGGAATAAGACCAGCACCAGGGTATCCTTCATGCCCAGATCATAGTGAAAAACTTGCTCTTTTTAATCTTTTAGATATTAAAAATAATTCAAAATTACAGCTTACAGAATCTTATGCTGTCTACCCTGCCTCATCTGTTAGTGGTTGGTATTTTTCGCACCCCGAGTCAAAATATTTTGGTTTATCAAGAATTGATAAAGAACAGCTGATAGATTATGCAAAAAGGAAAAAAATGAAAAAAGAAAAATTAGTTAAAATTTTTCCTCAAATAATTGACTTATGAAAGTAATTGAACATATAAATAAATCAACAGATACTCAATTTAGCTATGAAATAATTCCTCCTCTTCGAGGAAAAGGAATTAAAATAGTTTTAGATATGGTTGAAAGTCTTAAGGAGTTCAATCCACCCTTCATTGATGTGACAAGTCATGCTTCTACTGTATCAATGAGCAGGCATGGCAAGGAAATTAAAAAAAAGAAAAGACCTGGAACAATTAGCATATGCGGAATTATTCAAAATAGATTTAATATAGATACTGTCGCACATCTTGCATGCAATGGGTTTACAAAAGAGGAAACTGAAGATGCATTAATAGAACTCAGTTTTCTAGGGATTGAAAACATTTTAGCCATTAGCGGAGATGGTAATCCAAAAGAAGTTAAGAATGATGGTAAAACTATAAATGCTTATTCACTAGACTTGATAAATCAAATTAATGATTTAAAAATGGGTAAATATTTAACAAATATTGCTAACTCTTCATCAATTAATATGTGTACTGGAATGGGGGTATATCCAGAAAATCATTTTCATTCAAAAAGCTTTAGCAAAGAAATTTCACTAATTAAACAAAAGATTGAAGCAGGAGCTGAATATGCAGTAACTCAAATGTTTTTTGATAATAAAAAGTACTTTGATTTTGTTGAATATTGCAGAAATGAAGGAATAACTATTCCAATAATACCAGGGATTAAAATTTTAGATAAGCCTGGACAAATAGATAATATTGAAAAAATATTTCATATAAATTTACCAGAAGAACTTAAAAATGAGGCCAAAAAAAATATTGAACACATTGAAGAAATAGGAACTCGTTGGGCCATCAAACAATCTGAAGAATTAATTAATGCTGGAGTACCTATCATTCATTATTATTTGATGAACGACACTTCTTGTATGTTAAAAATTTTAAATCATTTACATAAATAGGAGAAATAAAAATGAAAGACTATATATTTACATCAGAATCAGTTTCAGAGGGACATCCAGATAAAGTATGTGATCAAATATCTGATGCTGTTTTAGATGCATACTTAAAAGAAGATCCAGAAAGTCGTGTTGCTTGCGAAACATTAGTAAAAAATAATTTAGTTATCATTGCTGGAGAGATTACATCAAAAAGTAATCCGGACTTAGAAAATATTGTAAGGAAAGTAATCAATGATATTGGTTACGATGATGACATTCTAGGATTCAATGGTAGTACTTGTAAATTTGAAAATCATATAACAAAACAATCTCCTGATATTGCTCAAGGTGTCAATGAAGGCGAAGGCGAAGATTTAAATCAAGGTGCTGGCGATCAAGGTCTAATGTTTGGATATGCTTGCAATGAAACTGAGTCTTTAATGCCAGCACCTATTGATCTTTCTCATAAATTAGTAAAAAAACAATCTGAAGTAAGGAAAAGTGGTTTACTTTCATGGCTTAGACCTGATGCAAAAAGCCAAGTAAGTGTTGAATATGGTAATAATGGAAAAACGATTAAGGGCCTTTCCGCAATCGTTCTATCCACTCAACATGATGAGGATATATCGCATAAAGAAATTAAAGAGCAGGTCTTTAATCATATTATTAAACCTGTAGTTCCTAATAATTGGATAAAACCTGAAACTAAAATCTTTATAAATCCAACAGGAAAATTCGTGATTGGGGGACCTGTAGGTGATTGTGGACTAACTGGAAGAAAAATTATAGTTGACACCTATGGAGGTATGGCAAGACATGGTGGCGGTGCTTTTTCAGGGAAAGATCCATCAAAAGTAGATAGATCTGCTGCATATGCTTCACGATACGTCGCTAAAAATATTGTTGCAGCAGGATTAGCAGATTACTGCGAAATACAAGTTTCATATGCAATAGGAGTAGCTGAACCAACTTCTATAAGCATTGACACTTTTGGATCAAGTAAAATATCAGAAAAAGAACTTGAATCCTTAGTGAAAGATCATTTTGACTTAAGACCAAAAAGTCTCATCAATGCATTAAAACTTAAAAGACCTATTTATCGAGATACAGCTGCATACGGACATTTTGGAAGAAATGGAGATAATTTTAGTTGGGAAAAAACAGATTTATCAGATATATTAAGTTCCAAATAATTGGAATTGATAAGGAAAAATTAAAATGAGAACTGTAAGTTTAGATAGTGCAGAAATAAAACCGCTAAATAAAAAAGAAGAAAAAAAAAATATGGAAAATGTTGTTGAAATTATACCGAATAAAATAAAAGATATTAATCTTGCAAAGCTTGGACGACATCAAATTGGAATTTCTGAGAAAGAAATGCCAGGCTTAATGTCTTTGAGAAAACAACATTCAGACAAGCAACCTCTTGCAGGATTTAGATTAACTGGATCATTGCATATGACTACAGAGACTGCTATTCTAATTGAAACATTAAAAGACTTAGGCGCTGATGTTAGATGGGCAAGTTGTAATATTTTTTCTACACAAGATGAAGCTGCAGCAGCAATTGCAGAAACTGGTATTCCTGTTTATGCATGGAAAGGTGAAACACTAGAAGAATATTGGGAGTGCACATTACAAGCTCTTACATTTGATGGTAATTCAGGTCCAAACTTAATCGTAGATGATGGTGGAGATGCAACTCTTCTTATTCATAAAGGATATGAGCTTGAAAATTATTTTAATGAATATGGAAATTATCCAGAAATAACTACGACCAATCCTGAAGAATTGGTCGTTGAAAATCTTATTAGAAAAGTTCATAAGCTAAATGGAAATCATTGGCATAATATTGTTCCTGATATCATTGGTGTTTCCGAAGAGACAACCACTGGAGTAGCGCGATTAGTACAAATGGAGCAAGATGAAAAACTTCTTTTTTCTGCCTTTAATGTTAATGACTCAGCAACTAAATCAAAATTTGACAACCTTTATGGTTGTAGAGAATCTCTAGCAGATGGTATTAAACGCTCCACTGAAGTTATGTTAGCTGGTAAAACTGTGGTAGTATGCGGCTATGGAGATGTTGGTAAGGGATGTGCTCAATCAATGAAATCGTATGGATGTAAAGTAATTGTTACTGAAATAGATCCTATATGTGCATTACAGGCTGCTATGGAAGGTTTTGAAGTTCGAACACTTCAAAGTGTGCTTGATAGAGGTCACTTGTTTGTTACCACTACAGGCAATAAAGATATTATTACTCTTGCAGATATGAGAAAAATGAGAGATCAAGCAATTGTTTGCAATATTGGTCATTTTGATAATGAAATTCAAGTAGACGCTTTAAACGATTCAGATGCAGAGAGAGAGCAAATCAAACCTCAATATGATAGATATACATTTCCTGATGGAAAGGAAATATTCATTCTGGCGGAAGGAAGATTAGTTAATTTAGGATGTGCTACAGGTCATGCAAGCTTTGTTATGTCAACTTCATTTGCTAATCAAGTATTAGCACAACTATTTTTAGCTAAAGAAAAACCTGAGGTTGGATTATATAATCTACCTAAAGAATTAGACGAGGAGGTTGCAAGATTACACTTAGAGCATCTTGATGCTGATTTGACAATCTTAACTGAAGATCAGGCTAATTATATCGGTGTTGACCCTAAAGGTCCATTCAAAAAAGATGAGTATAGGTACTAGTTGTACAAATCTGATTTAATATCTATAATTGCTCCAATTAGAAATGAACAGGATATTATTGAGAAAGTTCTTCATTCCTTAAAACAGCAATCATTACCTCAATCTATGCAATTAGAAATTATCTTAATAGATGGAATGTCCGATGATAATACACTTAATATCATAAATAAATTTAAAGAGAATAATTTAGATATAGATATTAAAGTACTCAAAAATGAAAGCAAGTATATTCCTTATGCTTTAAATATAGGTCTTAAAGAAAGTTCTGGTCTTTATATATGCCGAATGGATACTCATACTATATATCCGGAAGATTATATTAAAAATTGCTATGAAGTAATGATGACAACTGATGCGGATAATGTTGGAGGTTACATTATTACAAAAAAATTTAATAATTCTTTAGAAGCAAATATTGTTCAATCTGTTGTAACTCATAAATTTGGTGTAGGAAACTCAGGTTTCAGAGTTGGCAGACAAGATGGGTTAGTTGATACCGTACCATACGGCTTTTTTCAAAGAAAGATTTTTGATAAAGTTGGAATGTTCAATGAAAAGCTTATTAGAGCGCAAGATTATGAAATGAATAGAAGGATAATCAATCAAGGAGGAAAACTATGGTTTAGTAACAAGATATACTGTACAAATTTTAACCAGAAAAGTTTTATAGCGTTCCTTAAAAAACAATTCTTTTTCGAAGCACCCTATAATATATATATGTGGTATTTAGCTCCATATACATTAGCAATTAGACATGGAATTACCTTATTTTTTTCGTCTGGTGTTATTATTGGTCTGTTCATAAAAGATGTGCCAATTTTAAGAGAAATTTATTTTTCAGTATTACTATTATATCTATTATTAGCACTTATTAGCTCTGCACAACAGTCTATTAGATTCAGAAATCCAATTCTATTTCCCATATTACCATTTTGCTTTTTTTTATTTCATTTTATACACGGTATAGGAATGATTTTTGGAATAACTAAGCTGTTATTAAGAATTGCTCCCGTACAAAAAAGCTAATTACTCATCATGAGACGAAACAGCTCTTCCCAATAATTCTTCCCAATCTCTTTCAGGTCTAACCTTCAGATTAGTTTCCCAAGCAGCATTTATTACATCTGCACTAATATTTCTTTCAGTACAAAAAGTAATCAAAGCATTAATATCTTTAGGAAAACATGATCCTCCAAAACCTTGCTTTCCATCAGGTCCCGGTACATTTAAATGAGAATCGGCAATACGTCCATCCGATAAAACTCCTTCAAGAACTTTGTCCCAATCTGCTCCTATATCACTTGCAATTCCATACATTTCATTTGCAAAAGATACTTTAACAGCAAAGAATATATTACAAAAATATTTCACTAACTCAGCAGAGACTGAATCCATTAATATTGTATGATGATTTTTAAATCTATCTAAAAATAGTAACTCAACTTTCTGTAAAATTTGTTTATTTTCACCTCCTAAAATAATTCTAGACTGAGTAAGAAAGTCCATTCTTGCAGATTTTTCAGTTAAAAATTCAGGATTAAACACTATATCTAAATTTTCAAATTTTGAATTAAAATTTTTAGTAGTTCCTGGAACAATTGTTGACTTCAATATAACAATACTTCTAGATTTATTCTGTTTATTGAATTGATCAATATCTGATAATGAAGATTCAATGATGGATAAATCACATTGACCATTTTTTTTCATTGGTGTTGGCAAACAAATGAAAATAAAATCGCTATCTCTAACTACTTCATCAAAACTATTAACAGATTTTGAAGTATCTCTATCATAAATCCTAACATTCGTATTTAATGCACTAGAGCCTGCAGAAAAGCCAAAAGCTACTGAACCTCCAACAAAACCATTGCCAATTACACCTATATTATTCATTTTTTTTTCCTTTTGACCATATCATTAATTCTGATAAATGATTAACGTTATTTTTAATATAATTTTCTTTAAGTAATCTAAAGAATTTTTCTAAATTTAATTCTGTTAAATTTTCATCTATTTTCGATATCATTGGATGTTCAGTTTTTAATAATTTTCCAGATAACGCAAATAATTCTTCTTCTAATTTTTCTCCTTTATTTAATCCAGTAATCTTTATTTCAATATCCCCTTTTGGATTATCTTTATTTTTTAGAGAAAAACCATTTAATTGTATCATTTTTTCTGCAATTTTATAGATTGAAAGCTGCTCTCCCATATCCAAAACAAACCTTCTATTTTTTCCTTCCAAAGCAGAAGATTGAATTATTAGAGACACTGCTTCCTCTACAGACATAAAAAATCTTTTTACATTTTTATCTGTAACTGTAATAGGGTTATTACTTTTAATTTGTTTATCAAAAATGGTCAATACAGAACCACTAGATTTTAGCACATTACCAAATCTAACAATTGAAAATTCTATATTAGATTTCTTAGAATATTCATTCACAATTAGTTCACAAAAATACTTTGATAGCCCCATAACAGTAGTTGGTGTAACGGCTTTGTCAGTACTGACATTTACAAATTGTTTTATATTTGTATGATTTAAAAGTGCATCAATTAGATTTCTAGTAATAATAACATTATTATAAAAACCTGAAAATTGATTATTCTCTAAAATATTAACATGTTTATAAGCAGCTACGTGGTAGGCTATATCTATATCATTATGGTTATTTAAGAAATTTTGAATAAATATATTATCTTTTAAATCACCAAGCAAAAAAACTGTATTCTGCTCATATTTTTTTAAATCATCCATCAAATTAAATAAACCAATCTCGGAACAGTCAGTCATAATAACTTTTTTGGGTTTAATTTCTAGAATTTTCTTACATAGTTGAGAACCAATAGTACCGGCGGCTCCTGTTATAAGAACTGTCTTGCCTACAATATTCTTTTCCAATAAATTTTTAATAGGAGGGATTGCTTTTCTACCAATTATATCTTCAATAGCTATGTCTTCCATTAAATTAAAATTAATATTTTTATCAATCAAATTATCAGTGCTAGGCAAAATTTTAATTCTAATATTCAGCTTTTTACTCAAAAGATTTTTAACAATTTCTTTTCTATCGTTAAAACTTATTGAAGGAATTGCAATAAAAACCATACTGACTTTATTGTTTTTAACAAGCGATTCAAAAGCATCTGGTTTATATACTAAAACATTGCCTATTTTTCTATTAATCTTATCTATTGAATCATCTAAAAACCCAACTATATCATATTTATTATCACTTGTAATATTATCAAATAATTGTACTCCTGCAGCGCCACCCCCATAAATTAAAACTCTTTCTTTACCTATATTTTTTTTACCATATAAAATAATTTTTAAAATAACTCTCATTGAATACATAATTAAAATCACATTTAAAATAGAGGTGAATAAGAAAAAACTATAAGAGTTGTGATAAATTAAAAATATTAAGTTAGTAATGATTAGCAATATGAAACTTTTCAATCCAGAAGAAAGAAGTGCCTCGACATTAATAAATTTTATTTTATTCTGGTAATGTCCATATCTGATTAAAAGAAGTGTATTAAGTAAACAAAATCCTATAAAATAAAAAAATTCATCACCTATTTTAAAAATTTCGTTTCTAAATATTAAATAAACACAAAAATATATTATACAGTCAAATAAAAAAGCTAAGATAGATTTTACTATAGTCTTTTGATTAATAAAAAAAAATTTAATTTGGTCTAGTGGTAACAATCTCTTCGCTTCCCGGTGGCGGTGTTGGAACTAATTTATTTTCTCTCAATACTACATTAATAAGATTTTCAGGAGCATCTAAATTTTTTAATATATTTGAAATAATTTGTAAAGTTTTCTTTCTGTCAATAAAGTTATACAAAGTTAAAATCATCAGCTTTAAATCTAAAAATAATGATGCTTTTTCAGTATATAAAATTGCTAATCTACTTTTCCATGGCCTAATAAGTTGATTATAGTCAAGATCAGGATCTATACTATGTTCAAGAATATCTCCTTCATCAGCAAATACGATAGAGGATATATCAGTAATTCCTGGTCTTACTCTTAAAATTTTAATCTCTTCATCTGTGTATAAATTTACTTCTCTATTAACATTTGGCCTAGGCCCTACAAAGCTCATCTTAAATGTTAATATATTAAGCAAATTTGGTATTTCATCAATTTTATATCGCCTAATAAAATTTCCTAGATTGGTAATTCTTGAATCACTCGATGAAGTAGAATCAACTTTACTGCTATCGGCATTAACTACCATAGATCGAAACTTAATCATATTATAATTTTTTTTATTTTTTCCAACCCTTTTAGGTATATAAAAAGGATTAGAAAAGTCTTGTAAAAAAATTCTGATTGTAAAATAAAATGCTGGAATAAAAAGAATACATAATAATATTAATGCTACTAGGAAGTCAAAAATTGGTTTTAAAATAATCTTATATAGACTTGGCATTGTTTACTATGTCATGAATAGTGATATAATAATCTTCTTCAAGAGGTTTGCTGGTAGGAGCTGGAGAATCTTTCAAACCCATTCTTATCGGAGGAGCTTTAAAATCAATAAATCTTTCTGAAACAGAAGCAATAATCTCACCTCCGAACCCACAGTTCTTCCAAGATCCATCCAATACTAATAATTTTCCAGTTTTTCTGACCGATTCAATAATTAAATCTGGATTAAATGGATTTAATACTCTGCAATCTATTACTTCGGCGCTGATATTATCTTTGGCTAATTCTTTGCCAGCCTCTAATGCTTGGCAAGAAGTAAATCCAGATCCTACAATTGTAATGTCCGAACCTTCTTTAATTATCTTAGGCCCAATAGTTTTGATATCTAATTCCTGAAGCTCTGTAACTTCTTCTTCTAAATCAGCACACCATCTATCGTCTATGTATAAAACTGGATCATTTGATAGAATACTTGCAATTAATAAATTTCTAGCATCGTTTGCAAAAGCTGGCATTACTACTCTGAGTCCTGGTATATGTGCATACCAAGAATGTAATGCTTGAGAATGTTGAGCGCCTTGCTCGCCACCCCTATTGATAATAGCTCTAATAGTTAATGGAATCTTAATTCCTCCACCAAGCATGGATTGCCATTTAGCTGCCTGATTAACAATTTGATCTGAAGCTAAAACCATAAAGTCCATTCTAGGATGTACAACAATAGCTTTCATACCATTTAAAGCTGCACCTAATGCAGTACCTGTTACAGAATTTTCAGATACTGGACAATCTATAATTCTTTCTTTGCCAAATTTTTTATCAAGGTCCACCATTGTATTTCCTACATACCATGGACTCCATAATCCTTGACCTATAATGAAAGACTCATCATAATTTTCTAGGACATGCTCAAATGCAGTTTGAATACCCGATCCATATGTTATTTTTTTATTCATTTATAGTAAACCGTTTCTAGTAATTGTTGTTTTTGTGGATAAGGATCAGATACTGCTTGATCAAATTCTTTGTTTAATTTTTCTGAAATAACTGTATTAAAAAATTCAAAATCACTTTCAGAAATAGCGCTTTTAGAAATAAGGGAATTTTTTAACCTGTCAATAGGATCTTTTCTCTTCCAAGGCTCTAAATCTTCTTTTCTTTGTAGGCCCACATCAACATTATCGTCGTGCCCTACATGACCTTTTAATCTGTAAGTAACAGCTTCAATAAAGAACGGCTTTCTTTGAAGCCTAGCAGCTTGAATAGCTTTTTTAGATGTATCTAGCACTGTTTCTATATTATTTCCATCAATGACTGCACTCTCTATTCCATGGGCATCAGCAAATCGAGAAATAGAGTCAAATTTTTGTCTTTCAGAAATATGCATATGGCTAGAGAAAAAATTATTCTCACATACAAAAATAACTGGAAGATTATAGTATGAAGCTATATTAAGAGATTCATGTACAACTCCTTCTTCGCTTGTACCATCTCCAAAATAAGACACTGATACTGATTGACTTTTAGATAATTTCATAGCTAACCCTGCGCCTACCGCAACAGGAATAGTAGCTGAAACTATCGGGACAGATCCTCCAAATCCTTGAGATTCTCCCACAATATGCATTGATCCTCCCATACCTTTAGAACAGCCAGTTTCTTTCCCTAGTATTTCAGCAAATAAACCATATGTATCCATTGTAAGACTAAGATAGTGTCCATGAGATCTATGGTTGCCATAAACTCTATCATCTGAATGCAAAAATTGAGACATAGCTACAGGAATAGCTTCTTGGCCTATAGCTAGATGACAAGGACATTTTATAAGACCGCTTTTAACATTATCAGATATAATCTCTTCTGCAATACGAATTGTTATCATCTTTTTTAAAAGAACTATATACTCTGCATTACTAAGAAGTTGAAGCTGTGGGTCTTCATTCCCAATCTTTGGATTTTTTAAATTATTTAATTTTTTCATTAAGAGTAAAACTTTTTAATCATACGGGCTACATAATCCGCATCTTCTAAAGACATAAGAGAATTCATAGGAATAAGCATACAATTCTTAAATAGTTTTTCTGTAAAAGGTAAGTCACTACAGTCAAATTTTAATCCTCTAATCTGATGAATTGCTTTACCACCCCATTGTATTAAAGTACCAATACCATTATCTGCAAGGAATGTTTTTAGTTCATCTCTTTTTTCACATCTAATTTCAAAATTTTGAAAAGTATCAAATCTATGCTCCTCAGAACCTGGTGCGGGCGGCATTATCAATTCTGTGATACTGCCAAGTTTTTCATGATACATGGAAGCGATCTCTCGTCTTAATTTAATATCTTCTCCAAATGTCTTAAATTTTTCAAGTAGAATTGCAGCTTGAAGATTATCTAGCCTTGAATTAAAGCCCCAAGATACATGCTCTCCACTATCGTCTCTACCATGATCTCTCATCTCAGATACTTTTGAGTAAATAGTTTTGTCATTAGTAACTACGGCTCCACCATCACCGAAACAACCTAAAACCTTTGCTGGATAAAAACTATACGTACCTGCTAATCCAAAAGTTCCTGCCATTTTATTCTTATATAAAGATCCTAATCCTTGCGCTGCATCTTCAATGATTAATAGATTATTTTTTTTGGCAATATCTATTATCTTATCCATATTGCATGTTCTACCATTCAGCTGAACTGGCATAATAACTTTTGTTCTATTTGTAATTCTTTTCTCAATATCGTTTGGATCTAATAAGTGATCATCTCCGCACTCTGCTAATATCGGTTCTGCTCCGACAAATTTGATTGCTGCGGGAGATGCTATGTATGTATGAGAAGGTACAATAACTTCATCTCCAACACCTACGTCAGCCGCTAAAAGTGCAAGCCAAATAGCATCTGTGCCATTAGCTACTCCAATAGCATATTTTGAATTAGTATATTCAGCAAGTTTATTTTCAAAATGCACTAGTTCTTCTTGTAGTATATATGCACCCTTTTCAACGACTGAACTAATCGCATTATCCATTCTTTCTTTCTGAGATAAATAAAGCTGTGGATAGTTAAAAAATGGAACTTTCATAATCAAAAAATAAATTTGTATTTTAATTTTTCCAAGGTAAATATCGTAGCCGTCCTAAGGCCTTTCAACCTTGTAAAGGTTATATAATCTATGATTCTTTCAATTGTCTTAATAAATTTGGAATTAACTTTTTTATAACTGATAAATTTATCATATAAGTCCTGTCCAAATTCATCATAAATAATATTTGATGGTATTTCAGCAGTTAAAATGCTTTTTAAAAGAAATTCATTTTCAAAATCTTGATTGTGAATATAGTTAGATAAATTTTTATCCTCTATTCTATAATCACGAATAATTGATAAAATACTATTCCTAGAAACAATATTATTTATCGAGAAAGAAGAAATATTTGTAAAGGATTCTTTTGATTTTTCTTGAATTTTTCTCCATTTAAATAATTTTTTAGGTATGATAGAAAACTCTTTTTTATTAAAAATTGAATCATATAAGAATAAATAGTCATCTCCTATTCCTGCATCTTTATTAAATGAAATATCATGCATATTTTTGGTATTCATACATAATGTTAGAGGGTGAAAAAACCAAAAAGGAAAATGATCTGCTTTTAAAATTCTTTTTACTATGCCATAGTCTTTATAATTAAAATTATAATATTCAGGACTATAGAAACTATTAATTTTTTTACCATTCTCATCTATTAATTCAAATCCAAATAAATATAAATCTTTTTTTGGATTCTTTCTAATCTCCGTATTTAGACTGCTTAAAGAATGTGGCAAAAATAAATCATCATCTCCAATAATAATTAAATAATCTCCTTTTGCTTTATCCTTAATAAAATTTCTATTGTTAGACCAACCTAAATTTTTTTCCTGAAAAAATATTTTTATTTTTTTATGATTTTTAAAAGGTTTTAAGGCTTTTTTGATTTCTTCTATATTGGGTGAGCAATCGTCAGATATAATTATCTCAAAATTTTGATATTTATTAGATAAAACCGAATTGATTGATTCAGACAAATATTGAGGTCTTTTGAATGAACAGATACCAATTGTAAAAAATATGTCACTATTGTGCATATTATTTGAGTAATCCAAATTTTTCTAAGTCATTGGATGCATCACTTCCTAAATCATCTTTTTGAACACTAATAAGCCAATTTAGTAATTTTTTCATTCCTTCATTCATAGAATGTTTGGGTTCCCAGCCTATTACTTCTTTAATTTTTGTAATATCTCCAAAACAATTTCGAATATCTCCTGATCTAAATTTATTTGATACTTCAGGCTTACCATCAAATTTTAAAATCTTAGATAATTCTTCAGCAATATTATATATATTAATCTGTTCTCCACTACCAAGATTTAAAATATGCTGGCCTTCAAAATCGGTCTCTAATCCATCTATGTATGCTTTTGCTACATCTTCAACATATACAAAATCTCTCATTTGTAAACCATCTTCATATATTACTGGAGGCTTATTTGATAAAATACGAGAGGAAAAAATGGCTACTACACCAGTATACGGATTAGATAATGCCTGATATGGTCCATAAACGTTAAACATTCTAAACGCAAGAGTAGGGATATTATATGTTTTACCAATACAAAGACAATTCTCTTCTTGCTCTCTTTTATTAAGAGCATATATTGAGGAAGGTTTCAGCGGCTTTTCTTCCTTTGTTGGTATAGGTGTGTATCCATCAAAATCCCAGTTTGACTTGATCATGTCTTTTTCATTTCTTTCTTCAGGAAAACTAATATTCCCTTTATTGTCTAAATAAGACCCCTCTCCATATACTGACATAGAAGATGCTAGAATAAGTTTCTTTACACTATTTTTGTTGTTCACTATAGCTTGCAACAGTACTCCTGTACCTAAGGAATTGACAGAAGTATAATGTTCAACCTCATACATCGATTGTCCTACTCCAACTGCAGATGCTAAATGAATTATATATTCATTTTTTTCAACTAACTCATTTACTAGCTTGCTATCTCGAACATCTCCAAAAACCTTATTAATATCTTTATGTAAATAGTCAGGCCATAACTGTTTTTCGCCGTGCACTTGCTTATCAAGATTATCAAGGATTGTAACATTGTAACCTTTTTTATTGGCAAAATTTGAAACATAATTTCCAATAAATCCTGCTCCACCAGTTATTAAGATATTTTTCAAAATCTATTTTTTATTTTTCTAAATTTAAATCTCGAAGAAATATAGTAATTAAATAATCGATTATATATAATTTTATTTACACTTTTATCATCATGATTAGAAAGAATTTTTTCAAGATTTTTTATTTCTTTTTTTTCAAAAATATTTTGCTGAAACTTTTTTAAACGATTATAATCTGATAGTTTAATCGCTTCTTTCAATTTTTGATCAGAATAGTCAATTTCTAAGTATTGCAAACAACTGGAAATAGTAAAAAATGTATTTTCATAAAGATCTTCATAATCAATAACAAAAATCTTTTTATTTGACTTTTTTATATCATCTAAAGACTCAATATGTTGATTGTAAGTGCCACAATACCTCCAATAAGTTTTAATAAACTCTTCAAAGTTATCAAACAATAGCGGTTCTTTATTAATTGTGAAAAACCAATATGATTGGATTACATCTTTAAAATTTCTTTTAATATAAATTGATTTTTCAAAATCAAGATTTAAGTTATAATAATTATAATGCTCTTTAAGAATAATAGGAGCACTATCTAATTTAAGAGTATAATCAAAATCTTTAATTCGTTCTCTTTCTGTTGGCATTATAAGATTAAGATTTGAATAGTCTACTTGCTTGACAATATCAGACTTAAATAAATTTGCTAAAATAAATCTTAACCAAGTGTTTCCTGATCTAGGAAAAGATATGAGCGGAATCAAGTTATTTGAATGTTTCATTTTTAGGATCTGATATTATATATAAATAGAGCATAATCATAATTAAATTGGTTTGGAAAAGAACTAAGGTTTGATTAAAAAAGCCTGCAGCACATTGAGAGAGGATAATACAAAAAAGTGGAAATGTGAATACATGTGAATATATTTTTGTAATTACTAATAAATACAAATAATAAATCAGAGTTGCTATCAATCCTATAACTCCCAATTCAACGAGTAAAGTTAGCCAATCACTATGTGGATTAAAACCTCTTAAACCATATTCTAAATAATAGACTTCAGAAAAATTATTAATTCCTACTCCTAAAGGATTGCTAGTGAATAATAGGAATGAGTTCCGGAACACATCAAATCTTGAGCCCACCGCGTCTTGAATATTAAATCTTAATAAAATTGTATCAAATATGTTTGAATAGTTTGAATAAATAAATAATAGGCAGATTGTACTCAGAGATCCCATATAGATAACAGATTTAAATGATAGTTTTTTATAAATCAATCCCAAGAAAATGATAACAAAAAATGCTACAAAACCAGTTCTCGATAGTGTAAACAGAAGAGAGATAAATAATATAAATAATATATAGGGTCTAAAACTAAATATTTTGCTATATAAAACTATTGGCAATAAAAGGCATAGGGTTGTTGCATGGACATTAGGCCCTAACATGAATCCTCCTATTCTTAAAATCGGACCCCATGCATAAGCATCTAAAATATCTTCCTGGCTCCATATAAAAGGTAAGTTTGTTATAAAGGAGACAATATTATACTGATAAAAATAATAAATAGTGAATTGAATTATAGAGAATATACAGCTAGCTATAATTGCTAAAGCAAAAGTATTTATAATATTTTTTTTAACTGGAGCGGTAGATTCAAGGACATATTTAATAAAATAATAATAAAATAATAAATCAACACTGTCTACAATTACCCATTTAAAATATTGATCAAATGTATTTGGTCCATAATTATTAAAAATAATCACTAAGCCGCTCAAAATTTTTATGAAGAAAAGTATAACTAGAAAAATGAAAATGTTTTCTTTAATAAAAGAATGTTTAGAATTGTTAGTTAAGCGATTTTTATTAAATGATAATATTGAAAATATAATGAAAAGCAGTTGAAATATTTTATAAAAAGGAATTCTAAGTCCACCAAAATAAGAAGTGAAAATGATTGCAAAAGAAAAAAATATAGTGAATAATAATGAATATTTTTTTAAGAATTCCATTTTAACCTTTTCATGAAAAAATACATACTTAAAAAATATATCATAGATGAAAAAATTATTTTAAATAATAAGAAATCTGAATTCTCCAATAATAAATTATCTAATGTAAATGCAAAAGTAACCATTAATAGGGAGCTCAATATAATTTGAATAGATTTATCGATCTTGAAACCTATAGAATGAGTTTTTATTATTTGATATTGAAAAATAGAAAAAGCAATGAAATATGCTATAAGACTTGAAAGTGCTGCAAAAAATATTGATTTATATATGTAAATAAGTAATATATTTAAAATAATATTTACAATAGAAGCTATAAATAATGGTGATAACATTTTTTTAGTTTCAGTAAATGCAAAATAAATATTTCCTTTAATAATTATTAGCCCATTAAACAATGATCCAATAGCTAAAGCTATAAATACTGGTATATTATCTATAAATGTAAATTCATTACCAAAAATATTTAAAATCCTATCAATGTAAAATATTCCACCAATTAAAAAAGGTGTCCATAGTGCAAAGAATATTGATTCACTCAAATAGATAGATTGCTTTAAATCAATTATATTTTTTTCAATTTTTAATCTTGATAGAGTAGGCTGCAACATTGTTGTCATTACAGAAGGAACCATTAAAACAAGTGAACTAACTGTAAATAAAATAGAATAAATACCTACATATTCTGAGCCAAGAAAAAACATAATAACATACTTATCTGACGAATTAATGATATTAGTTAATAAGAAGTTTAACCTAAAAGGTAGTCCATTTTTTATATCTCTAAATATCTCTTTTTGGTTTAAAAATAAGAAGTTGATTTTTATTTTTTTAAACAAGAAAAACATTGCTATTAGTATTTGAATAACTAATGATATACTAATAATTAATATGAGATTATATAAATCTATGATTTCGCTTTTATAGTAAAAATAAGTAAAAAATGAGCAATTTAATATATTCGGGATTGATAGAAGTCTCGAATAAATCTTAAAATCTTCACTATACCTAAAGAAGTTTAATAATTGAGTACTTAGAAATAATAAAATGAAGTAGACAACAAAATAAACATGATTACCATTTAGAGAAAAATCAATATATCGAGACAAAAATAAAAAAGATAGAGTAATTAATATAACTACACCAAAATGGGAAAAAAATTGAGAAAAAAATAATTTTCCTTTAATATGATTTGATGACGATGAATACTTTTGCATATAATTATAACCAATACCAAAAGATGATATACCTAACAACAATGATGCTACGCTTGAAATGATAATATAATTTCCATAAACAGATAGACTGGAAAGGTTAGTTATAAAAAATATTGATAAAATTGAAAAGAGTTTTTGAGATAGAGTAGCAAAACCTACAGATATATTATTTTTGATATATTGATTTATATTCAATTTAATTTTTCATTTAAAAATTGATTTATATTTTCAAAATCAAATTTAAAGTTTTTATTTAATTTTTTTGAATTATTCTTTTCATACAAAATTGCGTTTAATTCATTCATAGACTTTATGTAATTAACATCATACTTATTATTTACAAAAAAATCTCCGTTATATTCATTGAAAAAATCTAAAGCAATTGATTTCTTACTTGGATAAAATAATTTGAAATAAATTGATGAAGTTGAAAATGAAGGAGAAAAAGCAATGAGGGTATTTGCTATCGGAAATAAGTTATCAACAGATATAGATTGATCCATAAATGTTACATTTTCATAATGTTTCAATTTATCCTTAAAAAATATATAATTTTTCAAATTAGGGTGAGGTTTAATCACAATTTTTTTATCATGAAAATTTTTGGCAATAGATTTAACTATATTAATATCGCTTTTTAACTTTATTTCTTTAGGGATGAGTGATGTATCTTTTTTAAATGAGAAGTCAAATGAATCTATAATGATTAAAAAATCTATTGGATTTGAATGATTATTATAAATTATCTTTCTTAAAATTTTAGTTTCATTCAATGTAAAAGGGTGAGGAATATTTTGTAATTTATCTATATCTGTTCCACTTATTTTATATTGATCGGATTCAAGTGGTGAAAACGTTAAGTGGTATTGTGAATCATTACACCCTGAAGCTCCATTCCATAAAAAGAAATTCTTTTTAGTTAAAAACGGACTTTTTAGAGAAAAAATTGGAATTAAAAACTGAAAAAATATATATTTTGACCATGGAATGATATTTATAAAAAAATTGAGAATTTTAGAATTATATAAAGTTTCTGCTCCAACAAAAAACCATCTGTTTGCTAAAATCATGTTCCAACGTAAAAAATACCACTTTTTTCTTAGTTTTGTATTCCAGTGTACTGATTCCTGAATTGAAAATCTAAAAATATTCATATTTTTTGCGATTCGCATTAGATAGAACTCATTCAAAGAATGCCAATCACTGCTAGTAGCTAAACATTTACAATTATATTTTTTAAATGTTTTATCAAAAATTTTTGTATTATTTCGAAAATTATCAACATTGTTTATAAAAATATTCTTTGATTTTGATTGATATAAATTAATAATTATTAATTTTGGGAATAATTGATTATCATTTAATATAGATAAAGTCTCTTTCTTTAAATTATCTGAAAATAATATTACATCATGCTCTTGCATAAGTAAGAATAGATGACCAATTAATGTTGATCTAAAATGCCTATCTAAATGGCTATAGAAAAAAATATATTTTTTATTTTTTTGCATTTTTGAAAGAATAATCTCTAATTCTTCTTGTGAAATTCAATATAGCTTTAAAAATAAAAAATTGATTTAAATAGTTGAACGATCGATGAAATAAAGATGCAGGTCTAATCTGATATGATTCATCTATTTGATGTGAACAATTTCTCAAACTGAAAGAATCTCCTTCTAATAACTTAATGTTAATATCATACTCAATCCTATAGCTTTGTGATTTTTTTTGGGGATAATAATGATTTTGATGAAGAATTCTAATGGCTTTAGATGCATCAATTGTAGGAATCTGTTTTTTGTGTGCATTAGCTAACAACCAACTATCATAGCCAGGTTTACCAATCCTAAAATTTGGAATATCTTCAAATAAATTTTTTGAGAAAAGCCAATAATCAAGGCCTGACAACCCATGCATATCGCCTTTATTATGCAAATCGACTAAAGTTGACTTATAATTTTTATTATTGAAGTCAATTTTTTGGTCTAAATCTATATTTACTCTTCTGCCTACAACAAAATATTCTTCATAACTATCATGAACTTTGTTGATGGATTTTAGCATTCCATCTATATAAATAATATCTGTATTAAAAAAGAGGATATCTTCATGCTTAGCTAATTGCTTAATTTTCTCCAATGCATCTTTTAAAAGAGGTGTTCCAAATTCTGAAAATTTTCCATCAATACATTTTATACCATTTTTTTTAGCAAACGCTTTTGAGCTATTTTCTTCATCATTAATTAAATAAATTTCAACATTGGGATGTATTTTTTTCCAACTATTTATTGCATTTTTTTGCGCATTGAGGAATGGTTCCTTGAAAGGCCTTGGAAAGGTAAAAATAGTAACCATATCTAATTTAATTCTTTAAAATATTCAATAGTTTTTTCTATACCAGTTTTTAGACTAAATTTTGGCTCCCAATCAAGCAACTCTTTTGCTTTACTGTTATCGGGTTTTCTAGTTTTGGGATCATGTTCTGGTAATTCTTTATAGATATAATTTTTTTCTATATTTAAGGATTCAGATATAAAATCTGCTATATCAATAATCTTCATTTCCTTATCGTTTCCTAGATTAATTGGAGCTTCATAGGTGGGCCACTTAATTATTAATTTATATAATGCTGATGTAATATCATCAATATAACAAAGAGACCTGGTCTGTGAACCATTTCCGTATATAGACATTGGTTCTTTATGAATGCCCTGCATTATAAAATTTGATACAACTCTTCCGTCTTCTGGGTCCATTTTAGGGCCATATGTATTAAATAATCTTACTATTTGAATAGGAACTCTATGATTGATATGATAATTATACATTAAGGTTTCAGCTACTCTTTTACCTTCATCGTAAGAAGACCTTAAAGATGGTGGATAAACATTGCCTGTATATTTTTCATTTTGTGGGGATATTTCTGGATCGCCATAAATTTCACTTGTTGAGGAAAAAACTATCGGGGTAGATTCATTCTTTGCAAAATCTAGTATATTTTTTGTCCCTAAATAATTAACATCAAGCGTATATAAAGTATCTCTTAAATAAACTTTTGGAGAAGCTGGGCATGCGAGGTGAAATATTAAATCACATTTAATATCAGGTATTCTATTGACAATATCATGATTAATAAAGGAAAGATTAGGATATTGTACATAATTTTCTTTGGAGCTATAAAAGTTATCAATAACAGTAACATGATGACCAGATTTTAATAACAATTTTGTAAGATTGGATCCTATAAATCCATTACCACCTGTTATTAAAATTTTTTTCATTAAGTATTATTTCTTAATTCAAAAACTATTCTGAAATAAATCATAATTAGCGAGTATACCAATCCGATAATAAGCCCGATTAGTAAGTTTAATAGCAAACTAGGAGAATAATAATCAAAAGAAACTTCTGGATAATCAAGAATTTCAATTGCGGTAGATTTATCAATAGTCTCCAATCTAATACCCTCATATTGTGTTTTTAAAGATATAGATAGTGACTTCAAAATATCTAATTCTCGCTGTATCCTATCTTCCCTTATTAACAATGAAACAGAATTAGTATAATTTTTATTCTCTAATAAAAATTTCTCATATTTTTCTTCAAGACTACGCAACTCTTTACTATTACTCAAAATTCGTTCTTGAATAAACTCCAATTTTAATAAATTTCTTGAAAGTTTATGGTCTCTATAAATTTCATTCATGTTAATTAATAATGAATCAAGGATAGACTTTGATAAAAAAGGATTATTGGTAATTATTGAAATAGTGATAATAGATTTACCGGGTGCTTTATAAACTGAAAGATGATTATTAATAAATGTATCAGTAACAATGCTAATTATTTCCTGTTCAGAGATTTCATCGTTATTTTCTCCAAACAAAATCTTATATAATGGAACCTTATTTTCTTGGAATTCATTAAGACTAAATTCATCTTTAATAGTAGCTTGTGCTAATCTCCTACTATTCAAAATAGATTCATAAATATCAGAAGAATAGATACCTTCGCTTCCTAAATCAGAGCCTAAATTAAATCCAAAACTCTGAGCTTGAGATAGTATGCTTGAACTAGCATCAGATGAGCTTGGAAATATTTTTGCTGTAGATAAATATTTCTTTTCTGATGTTAAAAAAACTAGCGCTCCTAGCAAGAAAAAAAGGAGCGTTCTTTTTAAAATAAATTTATAGTAATTACGTCCTATTTCTATCAAGAAATCAACTGTTAATAAATCTTTATTACTATTTTTACTATTCATTATAATTTCATTTTTTTTCTAATCTTTGTTGCTGATATCTCTCCAACATCTTGAGGGGGTACATGTTCAATAACACCGTAACCTACGCCTCTACCATAATTTATAGATTCAATATCAGGAATAATAATAACTTTTACTCTATCACCTAAATCCTGAAGCTCTTTTTGGATATTAATCAAAACTTCTTTTGGAGCAAAAGGATTGTTTTTATCGGGGGCCATATCTCTAATTGCTATACAAACATTTTTTCCCTCATTAAGTCTTTGATCAATAAGCCAACGATGTCCCGCATGCCACGGCTGCCATCTACCAATAAAAAGTGAGTATTTCATCTGCGCATTCCTTTATGTTTAATTTCCCAGTATCTAAGCTAATAAAATCTTTAACCGGGGGGGCATAATCAGAAGCAAAGAATTTTTCTCTACCTCTCTCTTCTTTAGTATGAAGATAAACTTCGCAAACATCTCTATCTTCTTTTAGTGAATCTCTTAAGTCTCTATATGGTGCTACAAGACAAATAATTGGTAAAATATCTTTTGATTGAAGATATTTTGCGATATTTATTGAAAGTTGAATATTATTTCTTCTACCTTTTTCAGAGTAATCTTTATTAACTACAATATCTCTCAAATCATCTCCATCAACTAACATACACTTAATATTAGGATGAGTTAGAGCAAAATTTTCTTTTATAGCATTACCTAATGTAGTTTTTCCGCTACCCGGTTGTCCTGTTAGCCAAATTATTTTATGCATTATATATGTAAACCTCCGTAAATTTTTCAATAAATATACTTAGAAAAAATTTATAATATGATGTTAAAAAATATATTATATACATTCAGCTAACCAATGTTAGATTTGCAATCTATTTAAACATACTAACTAAGTTTTTTAACTAAAAAAATAAATTATAAAAAATGATTAAAATTATTGCAGAAATTGGAATTAATCATCAAGGGACTCTGAAAAAAGCACTCAGACTTATTGATGCTGCCAAAGATGCAGGTTGTTGGGGAGTAAAATTTCAGTATCGACAAGATGACTTCTTCTCTGTTAATGATGAAATGGGTAGCACTCTTATTCGTTCTGAATTAAAAAAAAGTAGCTTTGATATTAACTGGGTTAATACAATTATCAATCATTGTAAGAAAAAAGACGTCAAGCTTGGAATGAGTTTTTTTCGAATTGAAGATTTAGATTATTTCTTCAAAAAATATAAAGATATAGATTTTATAAAAATACCCTCTCCAGAATTCAGAAATATTCCACTTATTCATAAGGCGAAAAAGTTGTCAAAACAAGTTATCGTAAGTTATGGCGCTGGAAATGAAAATGAGATAAAAAGTGCTATTAAAAAATCAAATTTTAGAAAAAATGATTGCGTAATGCATTGTATTTCAAATTATCCTACATCCACGGGCGAACAACAAATGAGTTTTTTGAAAAGATTGAACACTTTTGCAAGTTGTTCAACTGGTTATTCTTCCCATGATAGTCTTTGGGAGGTAGCAATAGCATCATTTCAATATGAAATTGATTATTTAGAAAGACATATTTGTGAGAATAAGGATGACATTGGTCTAGACATTTCTTCAAGTTCAGATCTAAATGAATTTAAAAAAATTGTAAACATAGCAAACAATTATAATAATATAATATTCTCTGATAAGAGGACTCCGAACCAAGGCGAAATCTTAAACTTAAGAAATTTAGGTTGCAGTTTATTTTATAAAAATAACTACAAAACAGGTAAAAAAATTAATATCAATGATTTAGTAGAAAAATCTCCAGTTTCTGGTCTAAGAAAAGATGAATTTTCTGCTCTTTCTAGCAAAGAGCTTATTGGTGATGTTCGTAAAGGTGAACCTGTTATTAAATCAAATTTTATTAAAAACAAAAAGGCTAATAAAGTGATGATGAAATTTATTGATGAAAATAAAATTTCAATTCCTGTTAGATTGCATGACTTTAAAAATATTAGGCAAAGATTTGGTTCTAGATTTTTTGAGTTACATCTATCTTATGATGAAGTTAAAACTTTATCAAAAGATAAAAAATATATTAGCAACAATATTTTTAAAAATGATGTGATATCAATTCACTTACCAGATTACATAGATAAAGATAATTTAATTGATCCATTTTCAAAAAATAGCTTGATCAAAAAAGAAAGTGTATTTCATATCAAAACCTCTATTGCTAAAGCTTGCGAAATAGAAAAATTAACTGGCAATAAAGTCGTTATTGTTGGAAGTTTTTCTGTAAGCGCTAAAAATAAAATATTATTTTACAAGAGATTAAGTAAAATGATTAAAGATTATAAAAAAAGTAGTGGCATTCAAATTGTTGCACAATGGCTTCCTAAACAAGCATGGTACTTTGGTGGATCCGCTATTTTAGATGTATTTTGCTCGCCCGATGATATCAAAAGTGTTAAAGAATTTTCAATTCCAATTTGTCTTGATATTTCACATTTAATTTTATCTGCTAACTATTTTGAAGAAGACTGGGAGAAATGGTATGCACAATTATATCCTCTTCAAAAACATATTCATCTATCAGATGGCGAAGGAATTTCAGGAGAGGGTGTTAAATTTGGTACTGGTGATTTAAAAAATTTGAACAATATTCTAAAATCAAAGTCAATTAAAGTGCTAGAAGTTTGGGAGGGGCATCATAATAATGGAGAACTGTTTTATAATGCGATTAGATATTTAATGAGATTAAATAAATAATGGAATTTAATTCACCGGCAGTCTTTATAACCGCAAGAACAAGATCTTCAAGGTTGCCTGACAAATGCTTACTGAAAATAAATGGGAAACTCATAATTGAACATATTATTGAAAGAGCAAAATTGATTCAAAATTCACATAAAGTTGTTTTATGTACTACTCTAGAGGAATCTGATAATATTTTATGTGAAATTGCTGAAAAACATAATATATCATACTTTAGAGGAAGTACAATTGACAAGCTTGATAGATGGTATAGAGCTACAAAAGAATTTAAGGTTTCACATTTTGTTACTTTTGATGCTGATGATTTATTTTGTGAGCCAGAGTTAAACGAATTAGCTTTAAATCAAATGAAAGAAAATGAAGTTGATTTTATCTTTTCAAAAAATATTATTCCGGGCTCATTCACCTATTGTATTAACACAGCAGCTTTAGAAAAAGTATGTAACATAAAAGATACCGATGACACTGAAATGATGTGGACATATTTTCTTGATACTAATATTTTTAGAACTGAACCTCTTGAAATTCAAAATATAAATGATTACGAAAGAAAAGGGGTTAGAATTACTTTGGACTATATTGAAGATTATAATTTTTTTGTAGAAATTTTTAATAAATTAAATATAATAAAAAACAATTATTCTTTGCTCGAAATATTAAAATTCTTAGATAATAATAAAGAGCTTTGTGAAATTAATTATTTTAGAGATATTCAATGGTTGAGCAATCAAAAAGATAAAACAAAATTAAAGATAAAATAAAATATGAAAAACCCATCAAAACATATTGGAAATGAGTTAAAATATATAGAAAAAGTTCTTAACCAAGAATCATGGTCTTCAACTGGTGGCTCGTGGGTGAATAATTTTGAGAAAGAGTTTGCTAAAAGATTCAATATGAAATACTCAATAGCAACAAATTCTGGGACTGCTACCCTTCATGCTGCTCTAGAGGCTGTGGGAGTTCTACCGGGTGATGAAGTGATCGTTCCTCCTTTAAGTGTTGTTATGAGTACGACCTCAGTATTGCATGCTAATGCAATTCCAGTGTACGCAGATGTAGATCTGCGAACTTTTAATTTAGATGCAAAAGATGTATTGAAAAAAATTACTAAAAAAACTAAAGCTATCGTACCAGTTGCTCTTTATGGTCTCCCTCCTAATCTATGTGAATTCAGAAAAATTGCAGATGAAAATAATATTGCTCTAATAGAAGATAATGCTCAATGTGTTTTAGGTGAAGCTCCATGTGATAGCAAAACAAAGAATCAAACTTGCAAATGTGGATATTCCAGTAAGTCAAATAGTAGATTATCGGGGACTTTTGGTGATTTCTCATCATATAGTTTTGAAAATACAAAACATCTTTCTTGTGGTGAAGGTGGACTACTTTTAACAAATGACGAATTATTGGCAGAAAAAGCAAGAAAAATTGCTGGTCATGGTTTCAAAAATTTAAAGGCTGATGAAGGTCGAGTAAGACTAAAGCAAGAAATATTCCAAAATCCTGACTATTTAAGACATGACATGTTGGGATGGAACTACAGAATGCCAGAGTTCAATGCAGCAATCGCTCTTGCGCAATTTGAAAGAATTGATGAATTGGTAAATCTAAGAATTAAAAATGCTAAAATATTCCTTGAAGTGCTTGAAAAATATGATTTTTTCATTCCTCAACATATACCAGAAGGATATTTCCATAGTTATTATACACTTGGAGTGGTGTATGATGGTGAAAAAGATACTGGTATTGAATGGAAGAAAATTAGAAAAAATTATGTTGATAACGGTGGTGATGGTATTTACTCAGCTTGGGCTGTGACTTACAATGAGCCGGTCATAAAAGAAGGTCAATTTAAAAAAAGATACCCAGAAATTTACAATACTATTGAATTATCATCTCAGTCATGTAAAAATGCCGAATTCTTACAGAAAAGAATAATGCAATTTAAAACAAACTATAGAGATGTTGACTTAGCATATAAAAAAGCAAAAATCTTGAAAAAAACTTTAAAAAATTTATTTGGAGAATAGGTTGGAAAAAATTATAATTACTGGCTCTGAAGGCCTGGTTGGAGTTTCTTTAAAATCACATTTAAAAAAGAAGTATGAAGTTTTAGAATTAGATTTGCAAAAAGGACATGACTTGTCTGATGAGAAATTTGTAAAAGAATTTTTTGCTAAAAATAGTGCATATGCATTGATTAATGCATTTGCACTTGATGATAAAGATACATTAAATAATAATTATACATCTCTTGATTGCTCTATAGAAGATTTCAATCAATATTTAAATATAAATGTAACTACCCTATTCTCAGTATGTAGAGAGTTTATTAGAAACAACAATAAAGGTCGTATTGTAAATTTTTCATCAATCTATGGATTAATATCTCCAAAAAAAATTTATGGGGATAGTGAGAAATTTATTGGATATGGAGTCTCTAAAGCTGCAGTTAACCAACTTACAAGACATTTAGCAACACATTATCCAAATTTCTTAGTGAATGCTATTGCACCGGGGGGTATTAACAATAATCAAAGTGAAAAATTTAAAAAAGAATATCGTGATAATGTTCCGTTAAATAGAATGATGGAAGTTAAGGAATTAAATGCTTTAATTGACTTCTTACTATCTAAAAATAGCTCCTACACAACCGGAAGTGTACTTAAGATTGATGGAGGATGGACTTCATGGTAAAAACCGTGCTTATTAGTGGAATTTATGGTCAAGATGCATATTATCTAAAAAATGAATTATTAAATCATAATTATAAAATTATTGGCTTGACTAGAAAAATAAGAAAAAATCAAACATTGCAAAAAGAAATATTTCTCATTGAGAGTAATTATTCTGAAAATAGCTTAAAAAAAATTTTTGTAGAAAATAATATCGATGTAGTTTTTCATTTATGTGGTCAATCAAAAGTTGGGTTATCTTGGGTTCATATCAATGAAACCATTAACAGCCAAGGATTAATTACCTTAAACTTCCTAAATGTTATACAGAAATTTTCTAAAAAAACAAAATTTATAAACACATCTAGTGCTGAAATTTTTAAATCTGATAATAAAAATTTAATCAATGAGGATTCAAATTTTTATCCTATTAATCCATATGGTGTAGCCCAATTATTTTCATTTAACTTATGTAAAATATTTCGGGAAAAATATGATCTATTTATTTCTAGTGCCATTTTATTTCCTCACGAAAGTTCTCAAAGAGACGACCTTTTTGTTGTGAAAAAAATAATATCTACTCTTTTTAGAATTAGTAATGGTTCAAATGAAAAATTAACACTTGGCAATGTTGATGTGGTAAGAGATTGGGGTTATGCTCCAGAGTATATGAATGCCATGATAATGATTTCAAATGCAAATACTCCTGACGACTATTGCATATGTACCTCAAAAGGAATGTCGGTTCTTAAAATTTTAACTTATACTTTAAATCATTTTAATTTAAATATTGATGAGTGTGTTAATTTTGATAAAAAATTAACTAGGTATCGTGAACATAAATCTGTAATTGGTGATTATTCAAAAATAAAAAACCAACTTGGTTGGTCGCCAAGATACTTTGGAAATAAATTATTAGGTCAACTGATTAAAGATGAAGTTAAACATCATGAAAAAAATTATATCACTTGATATTAAGGGCCCATAGCTCAATTGGTTAGAGCAACGGACTCATAATCCGCAGGTTCGGGGTTCAAGTCCCTGTGGGCCCACGTTATTAATAAAAAATTAATTATTAGAATATATTATAATATATTTTAACTTTACGCTTAGTGAAAATCATTAAAAAGTTATTAACTTAAAAAAACTAAACTATGAAAAAAGCATTTATCACAGGAATTACAGGTCAAGATGGATCTTATTTGGCAGAACTTCTACTAGAAAAAGGCTACGAAGTTCATGGAATTTTAAGGAGATCAAGCTCATTTAATACAGGTCGTATTGATCACATTTTTAATCATGATAGGCTTCATTTAAAGTATGGAGATTTAGTAGATTCAAGTAATATTAGTAATATAATATCTGAAGTTGATCCTGATGAAGTATATAATTTAGGTGCTCAATCTCATGTGCAAGTTTCATTTGAGATTCCTGAATATTCTGCAGATGTTGATGCATTAGGAACACTTAGATTGCTAGATGCTATTCGTCATAATGGATCAAAAGCAAAGTTTTATCAAGCTTCTACCTCTGAATTATATGGCTTAGTACAACAGATTCCTCAAACAGAACAAACTCCTTTCTACCCTCGAAGTCCATATGCAGCCGCTAAGCTGTATGCGTATTGGGCTACTATAAATTATCGAGAAGCATTTAATATATTCGCATGCAATGGAATTTTATTTAATCATGAGTCGGAAAGAAGAGGAGAAACATTTGTCACTAGAAAAATATCCATTGCAGTATCAAAAATAATGCTGGGCTTACAAGATACTTTACTATTAGGCAATTTAGATTCTCTAAGAGATTGGGGTTATGCCCCTGAATATGTTGAGGCTATGTGGCTAATGTTACAAAATGAAACTCCTAAAGAATATGTAATTGCTACGAATGAACAGCACTCTGTAAGAGAATTTATTGAAGAATCATTTAATTATTTTGGAGAGTCAATCGAATGGACTGGAGAAGGAATTAAGGAAAAAGGTGCCCTAAAGTCGAGTGGGAAAGTAGTTGTAGAAATCAATGAAAAATATTTTCGTCCTACGGAGGTAGAAACGCTCCTTGGTGACGCTTCTCTAGCAGAAAAAGACTTCGGCTGGAAAGCAAAAACTAAATTTACAGAGCTAGTTCGTATTATGGTTGAAAGTGACTTCAATCGCCTTAAAAATGAACAAAGATAGTAAAATATTTATTGCGGGTGGATCGGGCATGGTCGGTTCTGCTATATTACGTGAACTAAATAGTTTATCCTTTACAAACATTCTTTATCCAAGCAGCAAAGATCTTAACCTCTTAAATCAATCTGATGTAGAGGCATTTTTTTTAGAAAATAAACCAGAATACGTATTTAATGCTGCCGCTAAAGTTGGTGGAATTTATGCAAATGATGTTGATTCTGCTGATTTTATATATGAGAATATTCAGATACAAACTAACCTGATTCATTTTGCAATGAAAAGTAAGGTAAAGAATTTTTTATTTATGGCAAGCTCTTGTATCTACCCAAGAGATGCTGTTCAGCCCATTAAAGAAGAGTATTTATTAAGTGATTACTTAGAAAAAACCAACGAAGCTTACGCTATTGCAAAAATTAGTGGAGTTAAAATGCTTGAACACTATAAAAAAGTTTATGGTCTTTCTTCTACTAGCCTTATGCCTTGTAATCTTTATGGATATAATGATAATTATGATCTAAAAACAAGTCATGTTTTTCCTGCATTAATTAAGAAGTTTGTTGATGCAAAAATTAATAACCTCTCTTCTGTAGAAATTTGGGGTACTGGTAAAGTATATAGAGAGTTTATGCATGTAAATGATGTAGCAAAAGCAGCTATATTTTTTATTGACAAATCTATAAATGAGAACTTAATTAATATAGGTTGGGGGAAAGAAATATCTATTATTGAATTAGTGGAATTAATTAAAAAAAGAACTGACTTCAATGGTAATATTACTTTGGATAGCTCAAAAAAAGATGGGACTATACATAAAAGACTAGATATTAGTAAGATGTCAGATTATAAATTTTCTCCATCAATTACTCTTTCAAAAGGGATAGATCTTACTATTGAATCATACTGCAATGAACAACTAGGTAAATCATTTAAATCGCTAATTTAGAACAATAGCTATTTAAATATATTGGAATTAGAAGTAAAATTACTATTTTTATTAAAAACTAAATATGGGTTCACATACATACATATCAAATAAGAAAAATGATGATATTTTTATTAATATCAACGGAGAATTATTTCATAGAAAAGAAGCAAAAATTTCTGTTTTTGATAGTGGATTTTTATTAGGAGATGGTGTATGGGAGGGTATTCGTCTTCATAAATCAAAACTAGTTTTTATTGAAGACCATCTTGATCGATTATACGCAAGCGCAAAAGGTATTTCATTAAATATTCCTCACTCTAAGGAAAATATAATTGATGAAATAAATAAGGTCTTAGATAAAAATAAAATGGATGATAACATACACATTCGTTTGGTTGTATCTAGAGGAGATAAGATTACTCCATATCAAAATCCTAATGCAAATGTTGGACCAATTAATTTGGTGATTATTCCTGAATACAAAGAAACAGATCCAAATACATATTTAAAAGGTGTAAATATTGGTAGAGTCCCTAATATTAGACCGAATGAAAGTATATTAAGTCCTCATTATAATACTTTAAGTAAGCTGAATTGTATTTTAGCAAGTATAGAGGCAAATAAGCTTGAATATGACGAAGGAATTATGAATGATATGAATGGCAATATTAGTACATGCAATTCCACTAATCTATTTTTTATTAAAAATGATATAGTTTTGACCTCAAAGGGAGAATATTGTCTAAATGGAATTACAAGAGGAAAAGCTATTTCAGTATGTAATCAAAATAATATAGCATGTTCTGAAGCTAATTTTACATTTGAAGATATTAAGAATTGCAATGAAGCTTTTTTAACAGGTACATTTGCAGGGATTATTCCTGTATCGCAATTAGAAGGTAGAAAATTAGAATCAACTAATTCTAATTCTCTAGTCAATAAAATTAGAATGCTATACAATCAAGAAATTCAAAACTATATAGGCTAAAATGAGAATTGCTTGTTGGTCAGGTCCAAGAAATATATCTACTGCACTGATGAGGTCTTGGTCATCTAGAAGCGATTTATTTGTTTCGGATGAACCTTTTTATGCTTATTACCTTAAAGAACGGCAGTTAAAACATCCAATGTCTAAAGAAATTATTGCACACTATCCTAATGTATATGATGATGTTGTAGCGAGTCTTATTCATCAAATACCAAATGATAAAGAACATTGGTATCAGAAACATATGGCACATCACTTAATTGATTTGAATAATATCGATTGGATTAACAATTTTGAAAACTGCATTCTAATTCGTCATCCTAAAGACGTAATAAGCTCTTATATTAAAAAAAATACTCTAAATCATATAGATGAGCTTGGATATCCTCAACAATATAAGATCATGAGGTATTTAGATAGTATTGGTAAAAAATTTATTGTGATTGATTCCAATATTTTACTTAATAATCCTGAAAAAATATTATCTCGTTGGTGCAGCAGTATTGATTTAGAATTTGATATTTCTATGTTGAGTTGGAAGAAAGGGAATCATCCCCAAGATGGTATTTGGTGGAAACATTGGTATAATAATGTGATTACCACTACCCATTTTCAGAAATTTTCAGCAAATCAAAGTGATTTAGATAAAAAATATCAATCGATTTATGATGAAGCATTAGATTATTATAACAAATTGTATTATTTTGCTGAACAATGAATTTGTTATTAAAGCTATGGAACCAACCTAACTGGGTAAAATGGATAGTATATTTTGCTACTGCTTATATACTGTTTGCAATCAAAGAAGCTTTTGCCATCGTTCTATGGTTTTTATTTTGTATTCTATTGTACTATATTATTTTTGCTAAGAACATGTTCCAATCAACTACCTATTATGAAAAAAAGATATAACACGCTTATACTCTACGCTTTCTTAATTGCTTGCAATGGAAATATTGCTGATTCAAGGCCTCATGGCTCTCAAACAGATACGCCAGAATTAACACGTAATAATTATTTAATGGGGTTTTTAAATGAATATCGGCACTCATACGATGTAACCTATTATGATATCAATATAGACTTTGATATTGAACAAAAATCACTTGATGGTTTTGTAACCATTAAGGCAAAAAGTCTTCAGGATATTGATACTTTGCAAGTAGATTTAGCTAAGAATTTAAATATTCAAAAAATTACCTATCAAAATAGTCGGCTTGAATATAGTCGAGAAGAAGATGCTGTTATGGTATTCTTTAATAATACTATAGATAAAGATACATTATTTGATTTTACTGTTCATTATAATGGAAAGCCTCAAAGTGCTGACAATCCACCTTGGTCGGGAGGATTTACATGGTCTAAAGACAAGAATGATAGAGACTGGGTGGCGGTTTCTTGTGAAGGAGAGGGTGCAAGAATTTGGTGGCCTAATAAAGATCATATCTCTGAAGAGCCTGATAGTGTTAGAATGGCTTTCACTGTACCATCTAATTTAATGGGTATTGCCAATGGCGAACTAAGAAGTGTCGTAGAAAAAGAGGATAATAAAACAACCTACGAGTGGTTTGTTAACAATCCGATTAATAATTATAATATCTCTGTTCAAATTGGAAACTATATTAGCGTTCAAGATACATTCATAAAAGAAAATACAACACATTATATGAATCATTATGTTTTAGACTATAATGAACAAGTTGCACAAAACTATTTTGTACAATCAAAAGAGGTCATTCGTTTTTATGAAAAATATTTTGGAGAATATCAATGGTGGGATGATGGATATAAGCTTATTGAAGTACCCTATTTAGGGATGGAACATCAGTCAGGTGTAACCTACGGAAATGGATTTAGTATCTATAATGGAGTTAGAAGTAGTAGTTGGGCTATGTATGGTGTAATTGATCCACTTATTATCCATGAAACTGGTCATGAATGGTTTGGAAACAGTGTTACCGCAATCGACCCAACACATATCTGGATTCATGAAGGTCTACAAGTCTATTCTGAAGCATTATACTTTGAAGATAAATTCAATAGCTATCCAGTGAGTGTTGATTACTTAAAAAGCATAAAATCAAGAATTCAAAATGAAATACCTATTGTAGGTCCAGAAAATGAAAATTATTGGGCTTTAAATGGCGATACTTACATGAAAGGGGCTTGGGTAATGCACACTTTAAGGAGTGCTATCAATAATGATCCTGTTTGGTTTGCAATACTAAAAGAATTCATGGTTGAAAATGCAAAAAGTCATGTTAGTACAGAAGATTTCTTTGATAAAGTTAAAGAAAAAACTGGTACTGATTATTCGTACTTTTCAGAACAATATTTTTATAGCCCGAATCAGCCCGAACTTGAATACTATCAAACAGATTCTAGCTTTTATTACAGATGGAATAATATTAATGATAATTTTATTATGCCAATGGGCTTATTAGTTAATGGTATCGAAAAAAGAGTTTTACCTAATCAAGAATTTCAATCCTTTGATATCAAAAAACATGCAGCTATTGAAGTAATGGATTGGAAATTTTATGTTAAAGCCATCAAAAAATAATTTTCGAACCTTCGCTTTTACCGTATTGATTGTTTTATTTTTTGTCAATTCACTCCAATCTCAAGAAAAAAATATCACTTTCAATATTAAAAAAAATCCTGTTGGTAAAAATTATTGGTGGTTAGAAAAAAATAATTTCGGGCGAGAAATTTCTGAATTTAGCTTTGAAAGCTATTTCCAATTTAAACAACCGAAAACTTCCTATGTAATCAATCTTTTTTCTGAATTTGAAAAAAATAATTTAGAAAAAATTTCTTTCAATGAATTATTTATAAAACATTCTCTTTCTGATAATACTTTTTTTCGAGTTGGAAGATATTATAGAGATTTCAGTACTTATCTTAATAATGAACTTAGCTCAGGATCTATGTTAATTAGTCATAATGCTCAAGCTATGCCAAAAGTTGGATTAGTGACATCATATATAATTAAAAAAAATGAACATATTAGCTTTGATTTTGGAATTGCTCATGCAGTGTTTAACAAAAATGATATATATAAAGAATCTCCTTTCTTGCATGAGAAGTTTCTTTATATGAATATTAAAAATAATAATTATATAGCAAGCATTGGATTAGTTCATGAAGCAATTTGGGGTGGATATATTGAAAGCGACCATAAGTTTTCCGGAAATCAACCTAGTTCATTTTCTGATTTTCTAAAAATTTTTATATCAGGGGATGGTCCTACGGATATTCCGCATGGAAATGCACTAGGAAATCATTTAGGAATATGGGACTTCGTTTTTCAAAAAAATAATAACAATAAAATATTAAAAATATACTATCAGCACCTATTTGAGGACACAAGCGGCTTAAGATTCGCAAATAAAACTGATGGATTGTGGGGCTTAGAACTAACAGGATATTTACTGAATACGAATATTTTATTTGAGTACTTAAATACTAGTAATCAGTTTATAGACCCTCCTTATGTTAGCGAACAATATTATAATCATTTTCTATATCGATCAGGATGGAGTTATAAAGATTATACCCTAGGGAATCCTTTTATTAATCATTTAAATATAAAAGATATAAAAATTTTACATTTAGGTATTAAAGGAAAAATGTTTGAAAATTATAATTATGGATTGAAGGTATCAAAGGATACTAATAGAGATGATAATATAAAATATAAACTATCATTATCAAAAATCGCTAAAAATCAAATTCAATTTTTCCTAGTTAATAATGGTAGCACAAATAGATTGGGAATTAGCTTAAGTAAATCTTTATAAAGATTGCTCAATAATATCACACAACATATGACCGATTAAAATATGCATTTCCTGAATACGTTGAGTACTATCACTATTAATATTAATATTAATATCTGAGTTGCTTTTTAATCTCCCCCCATCATTTCCAGTCAAAGAAATAACTTTAAATTTATTAGATTGAGCAAATATTGCCCCTTTCAGTGTGTTAGAAGAATTTCCACTTGTGGATAAACTAACCAAAACATCTCCTGTATTACCTAGGGCCTCTAATTGTCGAACGAATATATTATCAAAGGAGTCATCGTTCGACCAAGCAGTAATAAATGCTGTATCGGTATTCAAACATATTGATTTAAATGGTTGAATTTTCTTCTGGTACATCCCACCTATAAGCTCGGCAGACAAGTGGTTAGCTTGGGATGCGCTTCCACCATTTCCACACCAAAATATTGTATTCCCATCTCTGATTGCATTTAAAAGTATATTAGAAGCAGAAGAAACGCTATCTATATCGATGAGTTTTAATACCTCTAAATGTTTTTTTATTGAATTTTCTATTAAATCTTTTTTCATTGAAATCAAATATAGCTATTAATCTCATCAATAGTAACCGTTGCAGTACCAGGCTTAGCAACAACAATTGCTGCTGCAGTATTAGCAATTTTACTAGCTAGCTCTATATCTTTTGTCTTAGCATACATAGCAGACAAAACGGCAATTACTGTATCTCCAGCTCCCGTAACGTCCGGATTCTTGATAGGATGAGCTTTAATATGTTGAACAAAATTATCTTGGCCAACAATTGTCATCCCCTGATCTCCTTTTTTGGCAACTATGTAATCAAAATTATGCTTTCCAATCAGATCATTACAAGCAACTACAATTGATTGATCATTTTTGAGTTCAATTTTAGTGGCTCTCTGCAATTCGTTTAAATTCGGAGTAATGATATTTGCGTTTCTATATTGCGAAAAGTCATCTTTTTTGGGGTCTATTATTAAAATCTCCATATCTAACTTTATGTTATTTGCTGCACCCTTATTATAGTCTGATACTATACAAGCATCATAGTTATCTAGATTATGATCTGATATTTCAGGACTCCAGTCTAATATCTTTTCTATATCAAGACGAGCAACTTGTTTTCCATTTGAATAAATCCTTTGTTTTAATGTAGTGGGATTGTTTTTAATGATCTCTATACCATCTATATTTATACCTTTATTTTTTAGCAATGAAAGTAGTCGTTCTCCCCAACTATCATCTCCAACAGTTCCTAAGCATGACACATTTGCACCTATTGCACGTAAATTCATAGCTACATTACCTGCTCCTCCCGGAATTGAATACTCTTCTTTTGGAATTACTATAGGGACTGGTGCTTCTGGAGATACTCTATTAGATGTACCCATTATATAGTGATCCATCATGAAATCTCCAGCTAATAAAATAGTTATATCTGAAAAATCTAATTTCATTGTGCTTTACCTTGTTTTGCTACCATCTCTTGCTTCGCTTTCAACTTTTCTTGATCAATTAAATATTGTTTATCTGTAACATTTAATTTTTGATCTAATGTATAGACCAGCGGAACTCCAGTTGGAATATTCACAGACATAATTTCTTTATCTGATAAATTATCTAATATCTTAATAATAGCTCTTAATGAATTGCTATGTGCTACAATTAAGTAGTCTCCTTGCATTTCGCTGAGATTGCTAACATATTCTTTCCAAAATGGATGTAATCTATCAATAACATTTTTTAAGCTTTCTCCTACGGGAAGGTTGCCTTGAATATCTTTGAATTTATTAACAAATCTTGGATGGCGTTTATCATCTTGATCTAGATGTGGTGGTGAAATATCATAGCTTCTTCTCCATATATGCACCTGATCTTCTCCATATTTCTTAGCTGTTTCAGACTTATTTAATCCTTGAAGTGCCCCATAATGTCTTTCATTTAAACGCCAATCATATTGAATATCATCTTTGGGAAAATTGATAATATCAGTAACAATGTTTGTAGTTTCAGTAGCTCTATTCAGAATGGAAGTATAAACACTGCTTACCTGAAGATTGTTTTTAAGCAATTGATTCCCGGAAAAGTTAGCCTCTGCAATACCTGCTTCAGTAAGTGAGACGTCCTTCCATCCTGTAAACCTATTTTCTAAGTTCCATTGACTCTCACCATGACGGAGAAGGATTAGCTTCATTTTATTCTAGTTAGATTGATTATCAACTATAATAAGTATAGCTGCTAAGTTAGCTAGTGCAGTTGAAAGATCTGATATTAAGGTAGTCACATCAAAATCTTTAGGGTTTGGATCAACTGGAATCACTACTGTGTCTCCTGCAGATAATCTCTTTGATCTGCCTCCAAAAAGATTTGCTTTATCTATTTGTCCATTTGCTTTTTTAACATATGCTCTTTTTTTCATACTATATGGCTTATAACCTCCAGCTCGAACAATTGCTTCGTACATGGTTAAGCCTTTAGTATGTGCGACTAATCCAGGATTGTAGACATTACCTTCAACTCTAACTACATTTTCAAAAGGTAGGGCCATTACAACAGAATTTTCTCCTAATATAAAATCTAAACCTACATTGGCCACATCACCTTTAGTTGTAATTTTGGTACCATCTTCTTGCAATTCAGTATATTCTTGATATACAATAACATTATCAATTGTTGATAACTCTGTTAAGCCTCCAGAAAGACTTATAGCATCACCAACAGTTATCCCCGGTTTTAAAGGAAAGGTACCTGACTTATTTACTTGACCTTCGACTCGAAATGTATAGTTGTTTCTATAATTTATATTTTCATAAACAAATATTTTATCATTTGTCTCTAATTGAAAATCGTCAGCATCTTTGTACTGAACTTGAAGTTCAATGCTATAAAATTGCTTTGGGTCTCGTCTTAAAATAACAATCTCATCTTCTTTAATGGTCTTTCTAAATATTGGATCATTAAAACCACCTGCAATATCAAGAATATGCTTTAGAGAGACACCTGCTGAAGAAGCTGGGTAAGATCCTGGAAACTTTACCCTGCCAAAAACTTCTACGTTTACATCTACATTTGAGATTGGTAAAACTTTAATATTGTCACCATTATTTAAAGATGTTGATTTGGAATTTTTAAAATCTAGTGCAATGCTAGTTCTTGCATTATCATCTGAAATTCTCTCTTCAACTGGAATAATTTGATTTAGAATAAGAGTTGATGATGCATCGCTAGTAAAGCCAGATGCATATGTTATTATATCTGATATAGATTCAGTGGATAATAACTCATAAGTAGCTGGTCTATTTACCTCACCTGATATATTAACACGTTTTGTAACATTTGGAATATGTATTACGTCTCCATCTATTAACTTAATATTCGAAAAAGTATCTGTGCCGTTCATAAAAAAAGAATAAAAATCTACCGTATTAATGATTTTATTTTTTCGTATTAATTGAACTTCCCTCAAAGAGCCGTTATCATTTACCCCCCCTGATTGAACTATAGCTGAGAAGATATCGGAAAAGGGGTGTACAAGATTAATCCCTGGGTTTTCAACATGTCCAGAAAAATAAATGTTTATAGATTTTAACTCTCCAAGCTCTAGCTTTAGCGTAGTTGGATTATCTTTATTATTTAAAGTTGAATAAATCCTAGAAAGCTCTTTTGTTAACAACAGTTCTGCCGATTTAAGAGTTTCATTAGATAAATTTATGAAACCAATATTTTCATAGTATATCGTTCCATCTTTATTAATAGTTATATTTTTTCTAGAATTATTTTCACCCCATAATGATATAATAAGTTCATCTCCAGGGCCTAACTTATAATCAGCCGGGGTAGGTATATTATCAAAAAATGATATATCTTTTTTAAAGTAATTATATCCAAAATAAGCCACTGTAGCACTTTTAACTGCAGGTGATTGAATTGATACTGGCTCAGATGTATCACTTAACCCTTCTTGATTGACACTTTCTTTAATACTTACTCTTGAATTAGTTTGAAGCTCTTCTTTAATTGCATCCAACTGATTGTTGGAAAGTTTATTAATATCGCTCATTGAAACTTGTGCTACGAGTGTACTTAAAAAAAGTATAAAAATAATGTATATGTTTTTCATGTTTTAAATTTAGTTTGAAATAGATTGTTTACAAATGTATTATATTGCTAGCCATCTATCATTTTTTAATGTCCATTTTATTGTACTTTCTAATCTATCAAATGTAGATTGCGGTTTCCAGCCCATATCAGCCATCTTTGATCCATCTAATGCATATCTCAAATCATGTCCTGGCCTTTGGGAATGAAAGTCTACCATTTCGTATTTAAGAGTTTTTCCTTGCACCTTAGAAATAAACTGAGCTAATGATAAATTATCAATTTCATCTCCACCAACAATATTAAACTTCTGACATTTTGCACCTGTAATATCTGGCTTCATTTGAGACATATTATAGTTTAATAAAAATAATAAAGCACCTGCAACATCCTCTGCGTGAATATAATGCCTAGATCCAGCAACTGTCTTTTCACTATTAGCATGTACGGTAACTTTTTCACCATCTCTTACTCTCTTAATAACCATTGGTATATATTTTTCAGGATTTTGTCTCTCACCAAATACATTCATTGTATGTGTAATGATAGAAGGAAGGCCATAGGTATTTTCAAAAGCTACTACTAGCTCTTCTCCTCCTGCTTTTGATGCAGAATAAGGATTTGTAGAATTATATCTATCATTTTCTTGATATTTTATTTCTCCCGGAGCTGGACCAAATACTTCATCCGTACTAAAATATGCAAATCTTTCTAGATTATCTAGCTTTCGAGCGTAATCTAAAATATGTGCAGTACCTACTACATTATCCATCACAAACTCTAAAGGATAGGATATTGATCTATCAACATGAGAACCAGCAGCTAAATGACCAATAAAGTCTATTTGCCCAATAGTAGCTGTAATTTCGGGATTTAGTTCAGCTTTTAAATCATGATGAACCACTCTCACCCTTCTTTGCTCTTTTTCTGAATAAGAAGATACAACCTCTTTAAGTCTATTAAGATTTCCACTAAAATCTAATCTATCTAAGGTAACGATTTCCCAATCAGTTGTGGATAAAATCTTATCGATGACATGATGCGCAATAAAACCTGCACCACCTGTGATTAAAATTTTTTTACTCATTATATATTTATCCTATTCTTAATTTATAATCTTTAATCCAACTACAAAAGTCGCATAACGGTTCCCAATTTAGCAATTCTTTGGCTTTGCTAATGTCAGCTAAATTAGCAAAAGGTTCGTTTACTGGTTTCATATACTTTTTCTCAGCGCCAAATATATCTGCTAATTCGTTAATCGATATATTTTTTCCAGAACCAATATTTATAACTTCTCCACTACCAACTTTCTTTGAACTGCTTGCTAAAATATTAGCATTTACAACGTCTTTTACATTGGTGAAATCTCTTCTTTGGCAACCATCGCCGTTTATAGTAAGTGGGTTTCCTTCCGAAATCTGATTTATAAAAATACCTACTACCGTAGCGTATGCTCCGCCAAGATTTTGTCTTTCCCCATACACATTAAAATATCTTAAAGACACAGTTTCTAATTCATAAACCTCTGAGTACATTTTACAACACAATTCTCCATAATATTTTTGATTAGCATAGGGAGAAATTGGATTAACAGGATCACTTTCTTTTGAAGGCAGAGTGTCAGTAGAACCATAAACTGATGATGATGCACTATAAACAAGCCTTCTAACTTTTACATCTGAAGAAGCTTTCAGAACATTCATTAATCCTAAAGTATTGTTTACTTCATATTTTAAAGGGTCAATAATCGAAGGCTGTACTCTTGCTAAAGCGGCACAATGGAAAATTGTATCTACATCTTCAAAAATTCCTTTTAGCGTATTAATGTTATCAATAATTGATATATCTAACTTATGATAAACTGCCCCATCGTTGCAGTTTTCTTTTTTTCCTGAGCTAAAATTGTCGACGACGTGAACTTCATTGCCTTCTAAAATTAATTGATCAACAAGGTTTGAACCGATAAATCCTGCGCCTCCTGTAACCAACATCTTCATGCTGTTTTTTGAATAGAGTATATGATGAATTCAATATCTTTTTCACTTAAATATGGATGCATTGGCAAGCTTACAATTGAGCTAGAAAGAGACTCGGAAACTGGTAAATCTCCTATACCATATCCTAAGTAACTAAAAGCTTTCATTAAGTGGATTGGATTTTTATAGTAAATCACAGATGGAATATCTTTTGATTTTAATCGTTCTACTAGCTCATTTCTTTTATGATTTGAACTTAGCACTATTGAAAAAAGTGCATGTGCAGATTGATAACCTTCAGGATGATATTGTGCATTATTTAAATATTTTCGATAATTGGCATCAATGATATTTCTTTTTTCAAGTTCTTCTTCAAAAATAGTCAGCTTTTCTAATACAACTGCTGCTTGAATACTATCAAATCTTCCATTTAGGCCAATTCTTTCACTATTATAACGATCTGTTTTAGTTCCATGAATTCTAATAGCTTTGCATTCCTCTGCTAAACTATCATCATTCGTAAAAATTGCTCCACCATCACCATAACACCCAAGAGGTTTAGCTGGATAAAATGATGTTGCAGCAATATCCCCAAAAGTACCAACCTTTTTTTCTCTAATAGAGCCTCCAAAACTTTGAGCTGCATCCTCAATGACTTTCAAATTATATTTTTTAGCAATTTTATCAATCAGTCTATATCGTGCAGGCAATCCAAACAAATCAACAGGAATGATTGCTTTTGGTTTAAGCTTTCCTTCATTAATAACTTTTTTAATTTCAATTTCTAATTTATCACAATCAATATTGTAAGTGCTGTCATAAACATCAACAAAGACTGGTGTTGCTCCCAAGATTGAAATTACCTCTGCTGTAGCTACGTAAGTGAATGGCGTTGTAAAAACTGCATCTCCTGGACCTATACCCCAAGCCATTAATGGTATTAGCAGTGCATCTGTACCAGATGAACATGAAATAGCATGTTTTACTCCACAATAATCAGCTAATTTTTCCTCCAGCTCAAATACTTCAGGTCCCATGATATAAGCACCATGATCAAGAATTTTACTTATCCTTTTTTTAAGTGATTTTCTAATTCTTTTTTGTTGTGTTTGGAGGTCTAAAAATTTCATATTTTCAACGAAAATTAATAAAGATTTTAAATGAAAAATAAAGTTTATTTAAAAAATTGAAAATAAGTAAATCTATACTACAACAAAATTTGATTATTTTTATGAATTAAAGTTTGGATTTTTAAGATAAAAATCACAAATTCCCAATGTAACTAGAATTATTATGACAATAATGTCAGCTAATAATAACTAATTAATGAGGATAAAAACTATGAAACGTACAATTTTAAGTGCTCTTCTAATGTTTTCTATTTCAGTAACTGCTGTATTTGCTCAAGGTACAATTTCCGGTAGCGTTACAGATAAAGATGGAAAACCATTACCAGGGGCTAATGTAATTGTTGAAGGAACAAATCTTGGTGCTGCTGCTACTTTAAGCGGTGGATATTCAGTTGATGTTCCATCTGGTTCCTATACACTAACTGCTTCTGTTGTTGGTTTTTCAAAAGAAACAGTAACTGTTAGTGTTAGCAACTCAGGAAAAACAGTTAATTTTACTTTAAGTCCTTCTGCCGTAGCGCTTGGAGGTATAGAGGTGTTAGCAAATAGGGTGAATGAAAATTCTGCTGTACCTTATACAGATTTTTTAAAAAGTGAAATTGATTTTAGACTTGGTGGTAGAGGATTGCCCCAGGCGTTATCTACACAACCAAACGTTCACGTAAACCAAGGTGGTGGATGGGATGATGAAAATGTATTTGTTAGAGGTTTTGACGACAGATATACATCCTATGCTATAAATGGTGTTCCAATGAACGATATGGAAAATGGAAATCTATATTTCTCAAACTGGAGCGTTCTAGCAGATGTTGCTAGCGTGGTTCAAATTCAAAAAGGTGCTTCAGCAATTAATTTAGCTGTTCCAAACTTGGGTGGTGTAGTAAACTTTCTTTCATTTAATCCAAATCAAGAAAAATCTGTAAGCGTAAAACAAGAAGCAGGTTCCAATGGATTAAATAGAACTGCTCTTGTATATAATAGTGGATTAATGATGGATGGTAAACTTGCGCTGGTTGCAGCGGCTTCAAGAAGAACAGCCCATCAAAGAGTAGCTAAAGGAACGTTCTCAGAAGCGTGGGGATATTACTTTATGGGATCATACCAATTTGACAAAAATAACAGAGTTGAAATGGTAGCCTTAGGAGCTCCTCAAAAACATGGTCAAGCATATTATACTGACTATATTTCTTATTATAGTAACGATCTTGCTTCAGAGTATGGTGTAGCAGATGCTGACTTAAGAGATGAAAGAGGTTGGGATTATAATGCAAATGGTTATGGTGTATTTACAGACGGCTTTAAAGATAAAAGAGCCTGGGCTAGTTGGGTACCATTCGATGGAAACATCAACCAAACTATGAGAATAGATAATGAAAATTGGTCAAGTGACGAGTGGACTACAAGAGTAAACTACTTCCATAAACCAATTATTCAGTTTAATTCATACAACACGTTTGCAAATGGAATGACATTAACTTCATCATTATACAATTCTGGTGGAGAAGGTGGTGGAGGTGGATTCACTTCTGATCGATTCACACTCGTTGGTGATGTTGGTGACGATTTGTCAAATTCTGATGGAACAGTTAATGTTGACTGGTTAGTAGAATATAACTCAAATCCAGCAACAAGAATTGAGACTGACTATGGTATCGCAACGCCAGTTGCAGGTAGATCTGGAAGAAACAACCAAAATACTACTGGATTAATGTCCAAACTTTCTATGGATTTAAATTCTGAAAGTAAATTAACAATTGGCCTTGATGTAAGGACTGCTGAAATTGAACATACTAGCAGAATTGTAAGTCTTTTCGGTGCAGACGTATATAAAAACACTTACCGTGGAGATAAATCTTGGACAGACGCACAAAAATATAGAGGATTAGGTGACAGACAAGAATATTGGACTGTTACTACTGTAGATTGGCAAGGTATGTATGCTCAATACGACTACAATTCTGGACCAACTACAGCTTTTGCTGTTGCAGGTTTAACTACAGCTGAATATACCGCTACTGATAAATTTGGTGGTGATGTTGGAGAAGAAGACCCAATGCTAAAAGCTGATGCAGCCACTGGTTGGCAAGTAAAAGCTGGTGCAAGCCATAATCTAAATGACACTTATCAGCTATTTGGTACGGTTGGTTATACTCAACTTACACCATCGCTTGATAAGTTAATTAACGATGAAGCTTTCATCATGAATACTGATTTTGAAAATGAATTTGCAACTTTCGTAGACTTTGGAACACGTTTCAAATCTGCAAATGGTCAAGTTGTTGGTTCTGTTGGTATGTACTATACTCTATGGGAAAATAGAGATCTTAGAGTACAGCAAACCGATGCTTCTGGAGACAGATCATATTTAAGTATTCAAGGTCAAGATCAGGCTCACTCAGGAATTGAATATGCAATATCATATCAACCAATTCCTGTTTTAAGATTTGATCTTAGAGGTTCAGAAAATGTTTGGGAAAACACAAGTGATTTAACTTTCAATTACATTGAAGATCTAACCGATCCAACAGATGTGACCACAGTTGATGCTTACATGAAAGGTACAAGAATCGGTGGAGCTCCACAGAGTCAACAATCGTTTATTGTAACTACTTTTATGAACAGATTAAAAGCATCAATGGAGCTTGAAAGATTTGGTAAAATGTATGCTCAATTCAAATACGGAGATGATGCTGCAGATAGACTAAATATTTTCAATGATCCAGATAATCTATATAAAGATATTCAACAAAAATCTCTAGATCATCAGGTTGTCAACCTAATGTTTGAGTATCAATTAGATAAAGTAAGACTTAATCTAGGTGTATTTAACGCACTCGACGAAGAGTACGTTCTTGACCTAGAAGACAATGGAATGGATGGAGAAGTAAAAGACCTAAAAGGTCAACCACAAATGAAACGTAATTATACATTAGGGGTTTCTTACTCATTCTAATTTGAATTATTATATTAGTTATTAAATAAAAAGGCTCTCATTTTATTGAGAGCCTTTTTATTACTTTGAATTTTTCTTTTGTAAGTTGATTAATTCTAGAACAATTGACTTTGGAGCAACTTTACCAGAATCTTCAATAATTCTAATTTTATTTCTGATTCTATCAATTTCATTTTTTATAGAAATTTTTTCTAAAGTTTCAATGCAATCTGATAGAATAGCTGCTTCATTATCTTTTTCTGGAATATCGACAGCCAGGGATGCAACTAGGTTTCTTTGTTCTGGGCTGTCACCAATATGTTCAAGCAATTGAGCTACATTATTATAATTACCTAAATTATCTTTAATTGTTTTTACAATATTATAGCATAGCTTGTTATCTAATAAAGAAAGTGTAACTTTTCGTACTAGTGATGAATTATGAATTAAAAGCTTTAATATCTCTAACTGTGCTTTGTCTGATTTTGAGTCATAATGTCTAATAAACGACTTTTCATCTTTTAAATTTTTTGCAGTATACCTTCTTTTTGGTTCTAACTCTTCAAATCTATTAATAACCTCTGACTCTACTACGCCCAACTTGCTTGATAAGCGCTTAATTAAATCATTTCTTACAATAATATCATTAACTAATTTTATTTCTTCTATGCATTCATTTAGAAATTTTGATCTATCTGAAGCGCCAAGTGAAAGAATATTCTTTTTATTTATAATAAAATCAATTGGGTGGACAGCATTTTTAATCAGCCTTCTAAATGTCTGCTTATTATTATTTTTAAACATAAAATAATCATCAGGATCTAATCCTTCTCCTAAGTCTAGCACTCGCACTTCAAATCCATTTTGCAATAAAATATACCCTGTTCTAATTGCAGCATTTACTCCAGCACTATCTGAATCATACGTAAGAATGACTCTATTAGTATATTTACCTAATGCATTAGCGTGCTTTGAAGAAAAAGCGGTCCCTGAAGTAGCTAACACATTTTGGAAACCCTTTTCATACAAGCGAAGAAAGTCGGTTTGACCCTCAACCAATAATACATAATTTTGCTTCCTAATTTCAGGCATTGTTTGATATGATCCATAAAAAACTTTACTCTTTTGAAATAATAATGTTTCAGGAGAATTTAAATATTTAACATCTTCTTTATTTGATAAGCTTCTTCCACTGAATCCAATCACTTTCCCTGATGGGCTGTAAAAAGGAAACATAATTCTATTTCTAAATCTGTCTAAAAATCCTTTTTTACCATTAGAAAATAATCCTGATTTTTCAATAACCTCATTATCAAATTTTTGATTTAGCTCTTTATAGAGCATATCCCAAGAGTCTGAAGCAAATCCAATATTAAACTTCTCAACAATTGCTTTATCGAAAAAACGATCTTCTAAATATTTAATAGCATGTTTACCAGTTGAAGACTTAAGGTTGTTTGTGAAGAACAGATTTGTAAGGTTGTGTATTTCATACAACTGATCATAAAGGTTGCTCTGTTGTTCACTTCCGACTTCTATAATTTCAATACTATGCTTTTCAGCTAAGGAGCGAATTGCTTCAGAAAAACTAATTTTTTCATATTCAATTAAAAATTGAACCGCATTACCTCCTTGACCTGAACCAAAATCATACCACATATTTTTTTCAGGAGCAACGCTAAATGATGGTTTTGTTTCTGA
>Ga0075462_10000031_pt1 | contig 33777 bp, 42 predicted proteins | sample DEB08_DNA_4_FD_71487 | JGI IMG/M metagenome (GOLD analysis project Ga0075462, IMG submission 71487) | Aqueous microbial communities from the Delaware River and Bay under freshwater to marine salinity gradient to study organic matter... | ecosystem: Environmental > Aquatic > Marine > Coastal ...
ATATGGATTAGTAATATCTTTTGTTATCCCAACGCCGAGATACTTGATTAGACAATACCTTGCGTGGTTTTATCTTACCATCGAACGGGTCAATGCAGTACCAACCTGCGGGTCTTTCTTCATCCCGCTCTTTGATACATAGAGGACACATATGTTTGGAATACTTGTTGTGTTTCTCTGCTTCTGGAACTAACTTCTTGAGTCTATCCATAACGTCTTGTCTTGCATCTTGAAAGCGTATCTGAATATCACAACCAATGCCGTGAGTCTTACAAGTATGTTTACACTTCATGTTATCAACCTATCAATGAGTTATTCCCTAATGGGTGTGGAGTTTCAGATGCTTCTCTTAATATCTGTTCCACTTGAGTTGTTATTTGATTCCAGTCAAACTTCTTTTCAGCAAACTCTCTGGCGTTCTTACCCATAGTATTACGGAGTTCCTTATCTAATGATAAGTCCAACATTGCTTGTGCTTGTTTGACAACATCTACTAATCCCATGTTCACGCCCCACTTTGGACCTGTTATGAATGTCGAACATGGTACTAAGATTCCCCGTTCATTGTCGCCAATTAATTCTGGACCTGTTGAATTGTCTGGTAAGATACATGGTAAACCACAAGCCATTGCTTCGGCTGATGGAATACCAAATCCTTCACCGCCTGTTGCCAACATATGAACGTCGCACATTTGGTACAATGCGGCCATCTGGTCGCTCGATAATCCCTGTAATGGGTTCTCAGACTGGTCAGAAAAAATAACGTGTTGTCGAAGTCCCATTTGCTCGACAAGCAAAGGTAAATCCCAACCACCCATGCCATAAGCATCAGTCGGACTACCACAGTGAATAATCATACCAACTGAAGATGGATTCGGATGTTTGTCAAGCATGAGTTTGAACGACTCTAACATTCTGGGTTGCTGCTTCCGGTTTGTGTTCTTACCTACGGAGAGAAATACAAACTCCCAAGGCACATTCATTTGTTGTCTCATCAAAAGTTTGTCAGACATACTCACTGGCTTGAACTTCTTCAAGTCAACACCATGATACAATACGTCTCCGTAGTTGTCAATATAACGGTCTAACATCGGGTCTCTCAAAGATTCGGGAGCAGAACCTTCTGTACTCAACCAATTAATGTAAGACTCGAATTGTTCTCGACCATACTCGGCCATCCAAAGAGGGGTATGTAGCAATTTGAGAATGTCTTTCCATTTGTATGAAAGTGGGTAGCCATCAACGGGCATGTAAGCAACATATGGCACGCCTCTATTATTTGTGGATAATACATTTTTACCAATGAACCAAGGGTCAATCAGAGAAAGCACCACGTCTGGCTGTAATCGGTCTATTGTAGCCCCTAGAACGGTGTCTCCCGCTTGGTTGACTACTTCACCCCCATACTCACCTATACCTGCGTGGACGAGCGTCCATCCTTCTGTATGTTTGAAATCTTCACCGTTGTAATCCCACCCCATAACATATACTTCATGTCCTCTCTTGACTAGCCGCTTGATTATTTCTCTAGTAACTACACCATATCCAGTTGGACGAGTGGGCTGTTCAGAACACCATAGTATTCTCATTCTTTTAGACTTGGGTTTCTTGCCTTTTTTCTTCCCCATATATCTCGGATAGGGCTTAGGGTTTTGAACCAAGCGGTCATTTTGATTTGATGAACGGGCTTAGATAACAAAACGGGTTCTAAGCGTGGCCGTAGGACGACTGTCTAGGGTGTGTTGGAGAGTTCCCGACCCACCGACTGCTCGATAAGTTTCAACATCCAATAATAACCTGTTTCCACTTGTAGTTAGTTTAGGTGTCAATGAGTCAGATGACGACCAACCAACACGAATCACACCGCTTAATCCCGGCCTCAGAGATAAGACGTTAGTCCCACTGATAGCATACTTCGGGTTCGGGCTTCCTACCCCTGTCCCATCCATAAAGTCTGATAGAGAATCAGTGAGTGCATCTGCCGTTGATGTTTCACTAGACCAAGTGGCTAGGCCATACCATACTGGATTCCTAAACATGAGACGTACTGTCTCATACCTGTCCATGTCCATACCCTTGACGGGTCAGACAAGGCTATTGACGCTTAGTGCTGTCCGTAGCGATAGAAGGCTGATTCTTCGGGGTCTACTGGTGCTATTCTGTTCCAATGGCAGTCAAGACAAATGTAAACAATGTCTCCTGTTTCTCGGTCATAGTGTCGGCGTAGGTCGTTTGCGTTCATTTGGTTTATTCCGCCACAGTCTTGGCATAGGCAGTCGTTCTCTGTTGGTTCTATTGGGTCGCTCATGTTCTATCGTAGAGGGTGGGGGTATATAACATTTGTGTTATATTACTTTCACTCAGCCGATAGGCAGTCAAGGCAAACCCTACGGTCGCTTATTTCGCTCAGGTATGTGTCAAATGTTTCGCAGTGGCAGTCTTGGCAGATTTCGCTCATGTTCTATCGTAGAGGGTGGGGGTATATAACACTTTTGTTATATTACTTTCTCTTTTTGTTCCACAAGTCAATGAGATACAATGGTTTTCTAGCGTCTCCTATTGGTTTGGGTTTTACTTTTTTGGGCTTTGGTATGTTGGCAAAGCAAACTTCGCAACGAGTCAATAATGATTCGTCGGCTAGATATTTTTCTGGCATAGCCAAGTCCGGTTGTTTACCGCCGTCGCACACACGAAACTTGTCATAGTAAACAGTAACAAACTCACCTTTACCTACTACTCTTTTCACTTCTTTATGTAAGTGAAGAACACTCCAGTCATACTTTTGGCTCATAGTCGGGATGCTCCTTTGGTAGTTTATGTAACCTGCGTTCTAGTAGATTTCCTATAAGGTCAGACACATTGTCTGCGGCTTGTATTACACGCTTCTTACTATGTTCGTCTTTACCCATATTTCTCATTACTGGGGCTATGTCAATATTACTCATGACATGCAGAAGGATTTCGTATTCCGCATGTGGTATGGTTTTGGCTCTCATAATGAGGCGAAATCATATATGTTTATAAAACTTTATATTAATTCTCTTCTACCTTGTTGCTTTGCTGTTTTCATTCGATGATGATTAGCACAGAGGGGTTCGCACTTTGCTACTTCTTGCATTATAGTGTCCCAACCATATCCATCAGAGACTAGGTAAGATATGTTCGCAACCTTTTGAGTTGGGTCAAGATGATGAAAGTCAATTGCTTCGGGGTCTTCATTGAAGCCACAAACGGCACAGGCAATATTAGCCTTATATTCATCCCACTTGCGTTTTATTTCTTGCTTTCTAGCCTTAACCCTAGAACGCATTAACTCCTTGTTCTTGTGGTAATACTTTCTTTGATATTCCCTGTTATATTCCCTACGCTTCTTCGGGTCTTTGTAGGGCATTGAACCGTACAGTAAAAGACGTGGCTCTTAACTGTACTTTTTCTTATATTCGTCAGAAGCAAATAAACTGTCCAACATTTGTTGACGAGTCAATGACCCTAGTGGCCCTAGAGAACGGACGTAGTGTTTCTTACCACCTAAGTCTACTTCTCTTCCTAGAACGGCCATGTAAGCCTTCTCTACGAAGTCCTCAACGGACATATCAAGAGGGTCAACACTTGGTAGTGATATATTACCTTTCGATACTTTAACTTCTTCAACAACTTCTTCCTCTTCTGGATAAAGATGATTTGTTAATCTCTCGATAAGGAGAGCCTTAGTTCCGTCTGTTGTTAGTCCGTGTTCCTCACACAATGCTACAAGTTCTGCTTTCAATAATGACGTTAATTCGTCTGTCATATTGGTAGTCTCAGAGATTATGGTTTATGACTATCACGGTTCAAGACCATATTCAAGTATCTGAATTGTGCCATTTGTAAATGCTTCACGTAGAGTAATAGTGTTACAAACTGTATTTTCATAATATGAATTAACTGGTAAAGTGAGGTAGAGTAAACGAGAACCTAGAACTTCTGCTCTGTAAGGAGTTCCGTTGTCTATTGTTCCATTGATTGTAAAAACGTAGTATGTTCCTTTTTCATCAAACTTGATTTCTTTCTTTTCAATCACACCACCCACCCAATGACATTCATCTTCTACCCAAGGGAAATAAGTGGTTGGGTATCTAGCAGGTGATGTTACAATTACTGCTAGTGACATAGACCACATAATCATCATGACGACCAGTAATATGGCTTTCACAGTCGTAGCCTTTTCTCTCACAATATAGCATACACTGTAAGGTCAATAAGTGAGGGGTATTGAACCGCATTATTGCTTAAGAAGATAATACGATTTCCTCGTCGCCACTGTAAGCGACGAATGAGGATTCTTCCCACCATTGATATTCACGGTCGTACACTATTCTGAAAGTACATGCACTTGGTCTCATTAGTTGTTCTCTGTTTATTGGTTGTCCGCCGAAGCCTATTATTTGGTTGCTCATGTTTAATCGGAGCGTGTACCCCTATATAAGACATTCGTTATATGGATTACTCTTGCCATCGAATCGCAAGAGTGTGCTGAGATTGATAACCAATGCAATCTCCTTCTTTATCTCCACCCATTCCTTTCTTCGGAGATTCAATTTCAACTGCCTTGGTTTCTTCCGACCTCATGATTTTGATAAAGTGATAATCAGTTCCATTCACCCCGGTTGACCCGGTTAAGTCTGGCGTAGTCAAACTACGGGTGTGCATCAAGTCGATGAACTTCCGATACAATTGCCAGTGTTTCGCTCTAGTATCAGCATACAAAGTAACCAACATGAATTGAGTTGCGTCTGTATTCAACGTAGCACCTTCCGTTAAATGAACAGGGAATGACATTCCGTAGGAAGGCATGATTGAGATTTGAAATGTCTTTTGACGCTTGAACTCTAGCCAACCAGTATTGACTAAAGGTGTCCATATTCCATCGGGAGAAACCATATTGGACTCGATTAGGTTTTTGATTAATGTATGTGGGTCGGTAGATGGAACTCCCGTATCAGTTATCGCCATCAAATATCGACTCCATGCAATCTAAAAACATACGACATGTACTGTACGGTCTTTCAGTAGAAGTTGTTGTAGTTGGTTCTGTATTGTCCATAAGTTGCCACCCCCATTAATCCCATTCTTTGAACACGCTTTAACATTTCCATATATTCTTTTTCTGAACTAGCAAGTAAGGGTCTCCAGAACTCTTTCATTCTTTCAGTGCAGTTCTCATCATTCAATGCTGCCCTAGCACATTGACGTACTACAAGAAGTATGGTAGCCATCTTTGCTTCTATCGGAGCAGCAGCATTACCATAAACATAGACAACTTTCAGATATTGTCGTAGTGATTCAGCCCAAGGCTGATGAAATCTAATGATGCCCGCTTCGCCATCGTCTAACCAATAATCATGAGTTGAACGAATACGCCCTGCATCCAAGACGGTTTCATTACCAGCAGCGTCAATGGTTGAAATGGAAGTGATAGAAACAACTGGCCTTTTTGAAAGGCTGAGATGACGAAGCGAGTAATGAATATCAAAATACTCTGTTTCGGTTTCCGTACCCGCTAATTGTCTACCTGCATAAGCATCAACCATTCGTGAAGCGTTGGTTATCATAGATTCTATTTGTGAGTCAGATGGACCTATGCCTTCGGAAAAGTCTACACCTGCATACATCTCAACGTCTGCTAAAGTACAATAGTCTATGGCCGCCATGTTGATACCTTACACTAAGTGGGTATTAACGAATACGAAAGGATAGGGCCGAAGCCCCGTCCTTCCGATTACGGTTAGCCTATTCAGACTGTGTTGATTCCAACAACTTCGCATATTGCTTCGCCATATCTTACTGCGAATGCAACATCTTGTTTTGGTATCAATATGAATCTGTCTTTGGTTGGTTCGTCGTGGAAACCTATGCTGAATCTTCTCTCAGCAACGGTTGAATTACCTACGATTGGGCTTCTGATGTGAGTCAAGATAGCACTTGTGAAGGTAGATGATGAACCTGCGTCGGATGTACCGTCAACTGCTTGGTTGACTGGGATAACACCAGTAGCGAAAACACGGATTCCGTAGATTCGTCCTACTTCTCCGTTAAGGATAGTAGCAGCCGGTCCATATTTATCCACTGTCTGAAGTTCCGTTAATCCGAGAAGTTGAACTTCGAGGTTTCTGGGAACTATGAATGCTAAGTCTTCTCTGTTGTCTGCGTAGACACCAAGGTTGGAGATAGCACTTCTCATGTGAGATAGAGCGAATGTTCCGCTTACTGTTACATCAGATGCAGCAGCACTCTTTCTGATTCCGTCGAACACTAATAGGTAGTCGTTCTTTTCAGAGCCAGATGTAGTGCTAATTCCACCAGTGTTGGTTGAAGCGTTGTATGCACCCATAATGTTGTTTGCTAATGTGGATTCAGTGTCAGCGTTTAGGAACAAGTTTGCTTCGTTAAATGCTAAACGAGATGCTATGTCTTCACGTAGAACTGATAGTAGTCCTTCTACACCGTATGCTACTAGGTAGTTTCCGATTGGGATGTTTGCCATCATAGTCTTAAGTTCCAAACTGATTTCGTTTGTTGCTTGACGTGATTCAGTAGGTGTATCACCAGACTCGGTGTTTGTAAGAGTCTGTTGGTGAAAGTCAATACTGCCAGTTAGTTTTGGCACTTTCACAATTCTTCGGCTCATTGGCATGGCAGGGAGTAAACTTCTCATGAAGTTTCTCTCATAAACCAATTCAATGATTTCTTCGGCGGTCTCTGTCGGTAGGAATGTCGCACCAGTAGAGGAAGCCGCACCTGCTAGAGCAGCCTTCACTCTCTCTACGACATCCGTAAACTCAATTTCTTCTGTTGTCATATCTTTTCACTTCCTATTTTATTTGGGTTTCAGACCCCACTCCTGTCATCTAAACGTGCTGATAACCAGCCCGCTAAACCGACCATGCCCGGAGACACGTTTGGTTGGGGGTCGAACTTTGTTACACCAGTCTTTTTCTTTGGTGTTGTTTCATCAGCAACAAGCGACTTACGTGCCGCCTTTGCTTTTGGTACTGCGATAGGCAAGTCGCCTACCACATCTGCTAGTCTCTTGGAAACTTCTGCTTCAATTTCTGCTTCTTTCTCAGCAGCCGCTTTCTCTTCCATAAGAGATGAAATGGTTTGGTCTTTCTCCGCAAGTAATGTTTTCAGAGATTCTTGCTCATCTAACATTGCCGACATGTTGTTGACTGTTTGGTCCATGTCTGCTAATGCTTTTACAACTTGCATTAAAACTTCAACTGTTGAAGGTAAGTCAGATTTTTCTTCTAACTCTTCTTCTAACTCTTCTTCAAGGTCGTCTTCTGCTGCTTCTTCTTCAACCAATTCTTCGGTTGCTTCTTCTGCTGCTTCTTCTTCGACTTCCTCATCTTCTGCTTCATCCTCGGACTTTACTACTGTTTCTTCCACAGGCATAACTGTCTCGATAGGATTCTCTTCTGCGTCCTCAAGGATAGTTTTTTCCTCAAGTTCGTCGTCTGTTATCTCGATGTCCTCGGCGGTCATTGAACTATCGGATGACACAACGGGGGTATTAAGCAAATCGCTTGTGATACCTTTCTCTTCGAAAGCCTCTAGGGTTGCTTCAAGTATAGATAATCGGTCAACCAATGCCGATAGAATAGATTTCATGTCTTCATCATCTTCGTCATGATAACTTGCATCTTCCATATCTTCTGCCTTGCCGAATGTAAGATAGTAGTTGCTGTCATCTTCCTCGATAGCAACTATGTGTTTTTCTTCAACTTCGGTTTGTTTATTGTCGCAAGTGCAACTTGAACCGCCATCACATGACTTCTCTTCACTACGTAACACCGTAGCATGAACCTTTGGTTTAACCTCAAACTGAGAATATTTGTTTGAATCGTAAACTTCGTCGATGCTAAAATCGACATTTGCTATATCTGAACTAAGGAGCGACTTCTCTACGGAAAATAATGCACCGGGGGAAGCAGGTACATCAACAACCGAAGTTTCTAACCATTCAATATCTGTGAACTTCATGTAGCATGAATCTTCATCCTTACATTCTTTTACAGCCGCTTTAGCAATAAAGCCAATTGAGAATGCTCTCAACATACCTTTGCGAATCTTTCTAGTAATATCTTTCTCACCGTTATCAATACGTGCTACACCTATTGGTACAGAGACGGTTGTTCCATCTGGTTTCTTGAATGAACCCATTTGCACATCTTCCATAACACCAATGACACCGTATGTCTTAGAATGGTTGTATAATATAACTGGGTTCTTTCGATAGCCTTCCCATGCTTCTATGATTGCATCATTGTCTACCAATTCATTATGTCTATCTAGCATATCGTCGTCTCCGACATATACTGGTCCTTTGATTCGTACGTCAGAATCTTTGTCGTCGTGTGCTCCTTTCATAGTTACGAAAGGTGTCTCTACACGATAGAGAATTACCGCTTCGGATTCATCTCCTTCTAGTGAGTCAAAGAGCCTGTGGTCTCGAATCAGCGTTGCCGATAACGTGTCCATGTTTCAGTCGTAGGACACGTCATGGTTAATGAGTATTAACTTAAGCGTCGACCAACGGAACACCTGTTATTGGTGATGAACAAGTGGAATAACACTCTCTACATATGAAAGTGTAATACATGGTGTTTGGTACTACCATAGATGGATTTCTTACTATGTTAAATTGGTTGCTGTTGCAGTTTGGTTCGTCGCATGTCATTACTGTCATGTATCGCGGTAGGGGTGTAGGTATATAACATTTACCCTATATCACTTACGAAGTCTTGCTTTCTCATCAGAGATTACTTTTCTCATATGTGAGAGACCTCTGCTACCAACCATTAACCATTTGACTTGAGCAATTACACCTGCAAGTCTGAAATCCTTGTAGTGCCTAGCCGACCATGCTTCTCTGAGACGGACGGCCTTCTCATCTGTTGGAGTCTTGGCTTCTCCCATTTGACTATGGACTTTTGATAATCGAGTAAATTGTGTATTACCTAGAATGTTCCCACCCCTTTTCCATATCTGAGGCCATTCCTCTTTCAACTTCTGAGCCTCGGCAAGAGGGAATTGGTCGTACTCAGAATTACGTAGGCTCACCTTCTTATCATCTCCCCTCTTTGGAAAATTAGTCTTAGGTGCTTTCTCTACTACCTGCTTACTCTTAGAAGATTGAGGATGCCCTGCGGGTAGTAAGTCGGTGTCATGCTTACCGCCTCTAAATCTACCATTGCGTAAAACATAGAGAAAAGAATTGACTCTAGCATACGCCCATTGTTCAGCCGAAGTTACGGTTGGACGAACGCTGCCGGGATTTGTTTGATATGCACCAACACCTCGGTCAAACACGGCACTCAACGTACGGACGTTGGTTCTCTTACTTGCCACGTTTCCAACATCTGCGTTATGTTTCTCTGCTTTTTCTTTGAGAGTTTTCTTTACAGCAGCACTGGCTTTTTGCTCACCTTTTGTTTCTGGTTTCTTTATCTTACGGAGCATCTTAGTTCTAACTGCAACTCTTCTATCGGACCGGGTATAAGTTCCATCTTCGTTATTGATGTAAACTCTTACAATACCAACAGTCTCACTGGTAGATGCTTCGATTGTTTCAGTTCCACCACTTGAAGTAACAACTTGGTGTTTACCTGCATTATTTACAGACTCCAATGAACCAACATATCTTCCTTTTCTTGTAGCCCAACTTACAAAATCCCCTTTATTCATGGTAAATACACCTTCTTTATTGCTTTCTTAACTGCTTTATCTATTCCTTTACTACCAATGCCACTGCGTTTATTCTTCATAGCAACTGCGTCAACTGCGGGGCGTAGATACGGTCTAGGTGCGAATGGAGCATATTCGAATCGTCCAAACTCAACTACACTTGCGTATCTTACCTTTGTGTTACCGAATCTAACTTCCATTGCTCTCCTGTATTTTGATATTGCTCTCTTACTTCTTACCACTCTGCCAGAGTTTTTGAGAGCCGATGTCTGGACCGGGACTAACTGTTGAGCAATTCTAAGAATCTCCTTAGCAACCTTCTCCGTGTAAGGTTCGCTGAAACTTTCATTGATGGTTGCACCGAGATAATTGAAATCGTATGCTGCTTTGAAAAATGCATTGCCATCAACAGTTGCATACTTTGGCATTATTCCTCATTCTCCAATCCAAGTAAACGATATTCAAGAAGTTCGTCCATACCAAAGACTATGCCTTCTTCAACTAGAGTTTCTGCTGCTTCTTCAACTGATTCGGGTTCTTCCCCTTCTCCATCCTCAACCTTACCTTTGTTAATTGCTAGTTTAGGTGATAAGAAGAATGGGTCATTTGCTTCATCTTTATCAAGCAATGGCGCAAGTCCCAATACTTCTCTTGCTTCGTTGATACTGATTGCTGATTCTTGTCTTAGGTTAGCAATTGCTTGTGAGCGTAGACGGAATGTATCTGCTCTCTCTGCCTCACGGGATGGTCTAATAGTATTGAATTGTATTTTCCAGTCTGTTATCTCTAACAGGGGTAATAGTTTGTTATTGATAGCCGAAGATATTCTATGATGATACGACTCAACTACATCATACCATGCGTCTAGTTGTTGTTCTGGATTAGACATTTTACCCGTTTGAACCCATCCAAGTTTCATTGGTGGAATACCGAATACTGCACATATCTCTTCACGGTAGTAGTATAGTAAATCCAACTGTTGTCCTTCTTTAGTTGAATCAATAAGCCTGTGCATATTGAAACCCGAACCACCGTTGATTGCTACAAGTCCGAATGGTGATTTACCCGCTGTCAATTGTTGTTCTAGTAATCCTAGCATCGCTTTCATTTCTGAGTTGCTTATGTCTCCGACGTTAAGTATCGTCTTAGGTAAAGTTCCAGTAAACATCTCGTTTAGGTAATTGCTGAGATTCATTTGACCTGCAATTGTATTCAATAATGGTATCAATGGTGAAGTTCCGTAGCCTCGGCCTTGTTTGAACTTCGATATGTGAAGTATTTTGTTTGAAGCGAATCTACGCTTCTCCTTTCTTATCTCTTGAATGTAAGCCATTTTTGGCGGCTCTGGTCTTTGATTGCCGGGCAATAATCTCATTGTTTCAGCAGGTACAGGCCATACACTTACTAAGTTGCCACCGTAAATCCAGTCCTCTCCATTGGGGGTACTTTCATCATCATCACCATCTAACTCAAGGTATGAGTCTCCGAATAGTGCTAAATCATACACTAAAGATTCTAACCATTCATCACCCATATCATCGGGGTTAGGTGTTCGGAAAAAGTCATGCAACCTTTGTAATTGTTCTTCATTGCCTTCTTCTATCCCAGACATAAGTTTGAACTCGTAACCATTGGCTAACACGTCATCTACGGTTCTTCGTAGAATGGCATTAACAACTTCAGATTTCAGAGAAATATCTCGCAGTAAATGATATGAAACAGTTGTGTTCGCTCCACTAGCCGCCGCTTTCTTTGCTGAGACTGTTGCTATTTTAGATAAAGATGCTAGACTTTTAGCGTCCCAAGGAACATCATTTCTTACGGATTTGACTTCTTTATTTTCTCTACGGCGAAAGAAATTAAAGCGTCTGCGTTCCTCTGCCATGTCGTACCCTCATAGGTGGTGGGTTTTTACGTTGTCGTATCGAGTTGTAATTCTTTTACTTTACAACAAACGCAATGTTCGTCATGCGGCAAACTCAACTGAGCGCAAGTATTCACTGGACCATTCAAGCAATATTTGAACTCAGTCTTTGTTGGCATCTTCTTTCTTCTCTTTTGCCTCTTCGATGATTTCTTCTACATCTTCTTTGGCTTGTTCCACTTTCTCAACGCCTTCTTCTACTGCATCTAGGACTTCTCCTAAATCCAATTTGCCGTCAGCCATTAGAGTCTGATACTTACGTAGACCCCAGATAGCAAGTGGTATTAGAACTGCTACAACTGCTAAACCCATTAGTAAATCGTCAGTAGTCAGTCCTTCTAGCATGAACAAAGGGGGGATGACATCGTTAATAACGATTACTCGGTCTTCTTAGTGGTCTTTTTTGCCACTGGTTTTGCGTCTGCTGCTTTTGCCCCAGTCGCTATCGAGTTAGTTCCAGTTACACCGAATGCTTCCATGTTTAGTTCGTGTGCTTTAGCCATTCTCTCCATTTCTAAATCGTGTTCTAGTTTTACTTGCTCTAGTAAACGCACGTGTGCTTTCTCTGCTTCTGCTGAATCAACTTCACTTTGTAGTTGGTCTGGTAGAATGTTTATCTTTGCTCCTTCTTTACCTTTGAATAAGTCAAGAACAGATGTAATAATAAGAAGTGCTGGACCACCTAATAGACCAATGACTGTTAGTTGTGAATCTGAAATCTCACGTTGTTCTACTATACTAAAGTAAGACGCTGTTGCGGCTATAACTACCCATGCCAAGACAACACCCATACCGAATGTTAGCATAAGTTTCTCATTAGGATTCGACATTCGCATTGCCATCGGTCTATATGAGTGAAAGAGGCGGTATTTGACGGTAGTTGTGAAAAAGTATATAAGCCGCCATCCCATATAGGTAGTGGTTGTGAATAGGGCGGCGAGCATAATCAACAAAGATAGTGTTCCTAATGCTATCATTTCCAGAGCCTCGACCATAGAAAATTAAGAGCATGGTTAAGCATTTGCGTAGCCGACATTATACCGAAGCAAAGCATGACAACAAAGACACCCATTCCACATGCTGAAATTAAATCGTTTATTGTCATATCACATCAACATAGGTATGCCAGAAGAAGCAACTATCGCAGCAAGTAGATACATGCCATATCTCTTAAGCAAGTCCTTTATTTCTTTAACGAATCCTTCTACACTTGTTAACCGTTGGTCGATTGATTGTACTTCTAATTTCATAGAAGCCATGTCTTTCTCAACATGATGAAGATGATTGTCTCTGATTGTTCTAACATCTTCTACTAAGACCTTAATCAATTCAGATTGGTCATCCATGTCGATAGCCCTATACTATCTAGTTAATGACGATTAACCCCCGAATACTCTTATCTCTGGCATCCCTATGTCCTCTACTAACTCTGCTGCAAGCCTAGCATATAGTAAAGCGTGGAATGCGTGGTCGTCTCCGTCTCGTCCATATTTTGTAAGTTTTTGACCTCGCACTGGGCGAGTATCTTTCTCATCTTTTTCTGCTGATGAATTGAGAGAACACCATTCATGTAGAACCCATTCAAATGAAGTATCTGCGTAGGGTAAGTGGACCTCATTATTTTTGATTGCCTCAATCGTTTCTTCGACGTAAGTTGTTCTATCAACAACTAACATATAGATTAGATTTCGATTATTGTCTCGCCTCTTGTATTCAAAGGGAGTCATTGGCCGAGATGAGTAATAACAAGACCGTACACGCTCACCAAACTCTGCCTGTAGTTCTTTGACCTGCCTCGCTCCATATCCTATATCTGCGACCACTTGCGTACAGTTGTAGCGTAGCATTAGGTCTTTGATGACCGCTACCTCATCGAACTCATTGTCAGCCTTAGAATCGAGTTTTAGACAATTCAGAATCGTGCCGTCTTTCTTCATGATAACAACTGTTGTTTCATTACCCCAGTCCACACCCATAACAGATTCTTCTGGCGGTGTTAATCCTTTCAGATTCTTTTCGAGTTCTGGCCGGGCCGCTTGTAAAACGACATCGAATGTAAGGGGCTTCGTAGAACCTGCGAAGAACTCACCCAGAACCTCGTTCGCAAATCTTCGGGGAGTGTAGGTGTCTCGTTTGTATTCTATTTCTTCGGGGTCAATATCGGGATGCATCTTTTGACTGATATGATAGCCAATAATATCTGATTCTCCATGAACCCACTTCTCACCATCCCACTCACCTTTAGTTGATTTCTCCCATAGTTTCCAAAACTCTGAACCCTGCTCACGGGCAGTTCCACTTACTACAACCCACTTATATTCAGATTGAGCAAGCATCTCAATTAGCATTGGCAAAACGTCAGCGTCAGAGTCTTGGTATTCGTCCACGCAACATAGGTCAGCCTCAACACCAAGCAACGCATGTGCGTCGCCCCAGTTAGAGTAAGCATAGAAATGATTCAGAGAACGTGCTCCAACATCAAATGTTTGATGACTTACAGATTGTTTTACTCTCGACTTCATTAGACAACCATTATTGATTGACGACATTAACGCCCCATTGAACCTCTCATCTACGAATCTCGTTACTTGTGGTTGTCTAGGTGCGGTATAGACTGCGTTGAAGTATGGTATGTTCATCAGTCCATACATTAAGAGATTACAAATCGTTTCAGTTTTCTCAACCTTACGACTACACTTTAGAACTATCATTTTTGTTTTTCTTGATTTCTGAGTTGCACCAAAGTGTCGGTATATCTCAATTAGATATGGTCGCTCATGTAACATGAATGCCTTACCATCTATGGTTCGGAAATACTGAGACCAACGGTCTGGATAGAGAGCAATATCCCTAGCCTGTTCGGGGGTCAATTGGCCGCCCGTATGTTCGTCCATGTGGGGTCAGACCCCAACATGGCACTTAACGGTTCTAAGCCCTCTGTATGGTGCTGTGTTGGTCTACCCAGTCCTCGGCAGTCCTTCGGTCAGAGAAGGTCATAATGACTCCACCAGTGTCGTTGTCAACTACGTTCCATTCGCCGCCAATTGTTTCAAGAATGTCAGCATTTACTTTTTCGTACTGTGCTTCTTGAACTACCCTTGCTGTTTTGGTAGACCAAGGCAAACCCCAGTTCTTCGCACATGTTGGTCCGTAGCCGTGAGCGGTACTCTCTTCGGTTTTCAAAGCCTTGTGGCAGAAGCAGCAGTTTCCAGTTTTTGCACCGTAGTCTCTAGCCGCATTTACTGGGTCGTTGTTTAACAATGTAAGGAACTTGGTAAACAAAGCCTCGTCATTTTCGCTAGTTGAGCGAGCAAAAGTTAGTCCACCCTGCGGTGAAACTTTTCCAATGTAGTCCTCGTCCATAGTACGGATTGCTTTCAGATAAATGCTGCCGGGATTTCTGCCACTAGCAGGGGCTAAGGAAATACATAGGTCAGTGTAAGCAGATACAGAGAAAGTTACTTTTGGATATTTGAGTTTCTCACCTGCTCGACTTAGTAAAGCGACCATAGGAGCGTAAGGACCTTCGACTATTGGCTGTGGACTAGAATAGTCGTGGATTCTTTGAAGAATGTTGAGTTGCTTTGGAGACATTCTTCGTCCCTTGTCTAGTTGCTCTTGACAAGATGAGACAAAGGATTTCTCCCAGTCATTCTTGGCGTTCTCGGTTGCTTTCTTGATTAGAACTGTGGTTTCCATTGTTGCGTTCATGTTATACCGTAGGGGCTAGGGGTATATAACAATTTAGTGCTAGGGGTTTTAGTTTTGTGATTCTTTAATTAACCTTCGAAACACTGCGCCCGGAGATTCGCCAAATTGTTTTTTCATTCGGTCGAGATAAGCAATTTCAGTTTCTCCAACGATTACAGAGATGGTCTTACGGACTTGCTTAGGTTCGATAACGTCGGGGTCTTCAACTGCTTGATTCAAGTTAATTGAATAACCCAATTTGACACGCGGATTCCCATGATGGTTGATACCGTTCTTACTCAAGATTACGCTCTCGATACCATTACCTTCTTCACGTGCCAATTTCTTCAAGTCAAAGGTAAGTTGTCTAGCACTTCTTTGCATGTGATGTGGCAGATTTGGGTCGGCGTTATAGCGTTCTGCTATTTCGCTACTTGTAAGTACGTCATGTCCTTGTTTCTTAGCGTTCATTAATGCTTTTTTTATTAGTTGCTTTTGTTTATTTTTTAACTTCATTCATTCACCTCTATTTTTCCATTTCTGCAATGAGGACATTGTACTGTCTCTACTTTACAGTGAGCGGGAGTTGTTAGTATAACACGACCATTACATACCTTGCACCTGCGTTCCTTGTGATAGAAACCGATTGGTGGTGCTCCACTTACATTGATAGTAATGGGGCTTCTCATGTCCTTCCATGATGGTATAAACTCTGATGCATGAGTTGGTTTTGGTATTTCACTAGATGTACTATATTCGTTCACAATTTCGCCCCAAGTCCAAGGGTCGGTGTCTGCTGTATAAATACTGCGTAATGAACCATGAAAGCGTACTTTCTTCTCCATGTCCTTTTCTTTATACGTACCGTCTAGCATTTCAATTTCTTCTTCCTCGTCTCTTTCAAACTGTTTATTGAATGAAAAGATTAGTGAGTCTGCTACCACTGCACCACCGTCTTTCAGAGTGTATGGTTTTGCTTTGTCAACGGAAGCCATACCAACACAAAGTCCGTAGAACATTTTCAACCTACGTGCATATGACCTAGCCGATGCTGAACCTAGCGCACTTGATTTGGCTAGGTTTCTACATGGTAAGATATTACGCTCCGTAGATAGTTCGTCTGCGAGAATAGGTGCTAAGTTTGCATATTGATACTCGTTTATTGTATAGATTGTTTTTCCACCTTGATATTCTCTCTCACCTTTGAATATTGTTAGTCCTGTTTTCTCAACGTCAAAATATTTTGAAAACGCCATTCCATGTTGACTGGAAAACTCATTTCCCATGTTAACAAGTTCACGACGGAAGTTAAGGCCATACTTCCAAGGACTAGGTACGTCTGAAGAGTCTCGCACTGGCAATGCTCTCAAACAAAAGAAACCGAGAAGTCGATGACAAAACAAAAAGTGAGTCTTTGAAACTGTGATTGGAAATATATTTGGGTCTGATATTGCCGATAGTAAGTCTTTCGTTAATTGATGTTGGTCATGATTCCAAGTATAGTCTATTGTAGTCCAGTAAGGTGTATAACTGTCGTATGGTTGTTGAACCATTTCTTGACTAAAGTATTGAGATACCATGTCTCCATTGTCGTCCATTGGTACAACTCTCCAAGGGTTTATTTCCATTGTTTTTTCTGCTCCAGAGTTTGATAGCCAGTCGTCATTTCCTTTTGTATTTGTTATACCCTCTGCCAAATACCTAGATGATGGCGTATTAAATGTATAGAGATAAGAAGTGTCCTCGCAGTAAAGTAAAGACTCAACCATGTGATTACCAAGATGAGAGCATTGGTTGAATTGAGTAAACCACGAAAAGAGTATTGTCTGAGCCTCGACTATGTTCATTATGTCGTCTCTACCTTTCCTCTCATTGAGGACTTTAACAGCCCTCTTAGACTGCACAAGATTGTGTTTATGATGTATGGTGTGATTCTCTTCCATAGCATGTAACGCTTTCATGTATTCAAGTCCTAATTTCTCAATTCCACGTGCCTTTTTATTTGGTGTTCTTTCACCAAAGATGTCATGAATAGTTTCATTGACTTTATGAGCATACATTTTGTCAGATAACGAAGAAGCAACACCCCAACGACTCAAAGGTGCAGATGGCATACCGTTCAACTTTGTATAACCATGAGGAAGGAAATACTCGTTGAACAGTGGTATGTTTGCCTCTTGAGAAGCAACTAACATTGAATGAAACAACGTCCCTAGGTAGGAAGTTTGCCCGCTCCCTTCATGGCTAGGATGCCACCCTTTCGGCGGTGCTTTCATTGAACCACCCTGTTTCTTCTAACTCGGTCTAGCATGTCCTCAATTAAGTGAAGTCCTTTGTCAGTAATTTCTGTTAGGTTGTTTACAGATAGATGGTGTTCGTAGTATTGATGAACAGGAGAACCGCAGATTCCTAGAGCGAATAATTCAACGCCTCTTGGTGGATTTGCTGCTACGATTTTCAAGTCCTCTGCAACAGAACGTCCGCTCGGAGATGGACCAGCAGGTGCACCGTCAGAGATTGTAAAGACCATGTTTGCTGCAACGTCGGAAGGCATTTCAGCCAGTCTGTTGTAACACCAATTTACTGCTCTACCGTCAGAGTTTTCTGAGCCAGTTGAAGGCAATGCGATAGCCGCTTTAGAACGGTCAGTTAGTGGTGTGTTGTATAGTTTGTTTACTGCAATTTGAGTACCGCCTTGTGTGCCATATGAATACTCTGATGAGAAGTCAACTACTTCACAGTTGAAGCCTAGTCTGTGGAATACTTCATGGAATATGATTGAAGCATTTGCAGCGTAGTGAGCATTGGATTTACCGTTTAGGTTAACTCGGTTTGAATGGCCGCCCATTGAACCGGATGCGTCCACTAGAATGATTACGTTTGCAGTTGGGTCGTCTTGTACGTTTCTCTTCTTGAATAGATTGCGAGATTGACCGTAGCGAGATAGTCTGCGAGTGTCGAGTTTTCCTCTGCGTAGTTGAGTGTTCCAACGTGTGTCTAAGCCCGCTAATTTTCTCTCGTATAATTCTACTAGAGTTGCGATAGTGTCCTCGTATGTTGACACTGTATTGTCGTAGTGTTCTGATGCTTGGTCGATGTTTGAAGCAGTTCCCTCGACTCTGTAGTCGAGATGACCCTCTCTTGTATTGAAGAAGTCAGTTACTTTGATGAAATGTCCGAACTCGTCATTGCCGCCAACAACTTCGTCAAGTCCTTCGTATGCTAATGTCAATTCTTCGTTGAAGTCTGCTTCGTCGTTCAGAGATACTAAGTCGTCAGTCTCGACACATTCCAATGCTTCTCTAATGATAGTGTCCATGTCAACCATTTCACCGTTGCTTGTGATAATGGTATTTGCACCGATGCCGCCATACCCTGCAAGTCCGTCTTTGTCTTTGCTAGTGTCCATTCGGTCTCCGTCCACTTCTTCTTCTGAATAGTCGTCTAGTGCTTCGCCCAATTCAGACTCGCCCATTTCGCCTTCGCCTTCGCCTCTCCCAGTTGATTCAGATTCACCCTCTGAGCCGCCCTCTGAGCCGCCCTCTGAGCCTTCTTCTGATACTGATGCACCTTCACCCTCTACTGCCGCTGCTGCCGCTGCTGTAGCGTCTTCTTTGCTAGGCATTTCCATGTCGTCAAACCTTACTGGACTAACTGTTTCTACTATGTCTCCACTGGTTGCTTGATTGGCTGCTGCCTCTTGTACGTCATGCTCAGAATGTTGGTCAATAGATTCGTCAGAACCCTCAGAGTTTTCTGCTACTGGGAAGTGCTCACGTAGTTTCTTTACAACTCTCTTTGCTTGGCGGATAACTTCGGTTGTGTTTGGTTGCTTGACTGCATTCTGATACAAAGGACGTACGTCGTCAATGCAAGCAACTACTGATTCCTCGGTGAACCAATGAGGTGTGTTTGAGATAGTCTCGCACATGATTGCTGTCATGACTGCTGATAGTTTGTCGTCGTCTGATTCAATAGTCTTAGAAGCCCAGTGAGCCTTGTGTTGTTGTGTGTAGTAGTGGTTGGTCAAAGCAACTCTCTTGCCACTACCTGCAAAGTCTTGTGAAAGTAAATGGTTGATTCTTGTGTCTTCTAAGATGTTAACCATGTGCGGCGTTAGTGAGTCTTCTTTACCCTTTCTTACGTCTTGGTTTAGATTATGCCAAACTGTAAAGTCAGTGTAGCGTAGATGCCCTGCTGCTTCGTGGGCTAGGATTGCTTCTTGAGCAATTAGATTCATTGCTTCGTCGCCCTCAACTGCTTGTTGTGGCAACCATATTTTCTTGCCGTCAGTACATGCTCTACCATATGGGTCTAAGATAACTTGAGTTGCTGCTGCACCACCTTGTCCGTATTCACCGGATAGGATTCTAGCGACTTGTGCTAACCTTCTCTGCCTTGCTCTAACTCTGAATTGCTGGTCGCTTGCCTTGCCTGTTATTTCTGCCATTGGGTTTGTCATACTCATGTTGCTCAGACCTTGGGACTACGCTTGCCTATATGAATGCTTGCCTTTAGAGATTACAGAAGTGTATGGAACTTTACGATAGTTATGGGTTCTACTTCGTAGCAATTTGATATTGTCCCATGATACCATACTAAGGTCATCCGTAGTCCAAGCCTTTGAATGTAAGAGATGTGATTCATTCACAATATTTGGATTCTCTTCATTGTATAATGCACCTTTCAAAACTGCAATTGGATGAACGGTTTGAGAAGGATGATGAAGTCCTGTAAGGATAGCCTTAGTTACATTAGGTTCAACTACACCCGAAGTTATACACCCAGTTCCAAATGAGAGTAATTCATTCTTAGCAGTGAGCCAAGATTTACATGTAGTTGAGATTGATTCAATAGCGGTTTCGCTACGCTCTAATCCGAGATGATGTGATAGGTTTCTAAGGTACTCAGATAATTGTTCTTTAGTCGGTGCATGATGATATGTATGCGTTGCCTGTTTACGGATGTTCCAAGGCACTGATTCTATGTGTTGGACTTCTATTACCATTCTAGGCGGCGAAGCCTTGAGAACGTCTGTAATGACCTTCCATTCAGACTTCTTGTAATACTCTGCTTCTAACAAAGCGATTCGACCTTTACCTAAGAAAGATGGATGCCTAGCATCAGATAAAATTGACTTTGGATTATCACCAGTTACAACTTCTAATCCTTCGGCCTTGCTTTCGCTAAGGATGGTCGTAGTTTTTCCAGACCCAACTGGACCAGAAATAATTCGAAGATTATTCATAGTCAGAGATTTTCCTTTGAAGTCGGTCAACGATTGCTTGTCCCATTTTCTTATCATGAGTTTCTAGTAAAGTGTCAACAACTCTTTCGAGATATGATACCTTCTGATTCAATTGTTCTATTGTCTTTTCTAATGCTTCTATTTGCCTCTGCATATTTACCATTACAAATCACACCTTTATGAATATTAAAGTCTTAGAGAAGTGGGGTGGGAGCGGGTTGGAATGCAACCAAACATAACAGAGGGTTCAGTGAAGAACCCGCCCCCGTTTCACTTCGCCCTCAGTAGTCAGATAACCTCGCTCTTGCAGTCATTTTAACTGTCTCGATTTCTCTAGGTGTGAACTTGCCAATGAATGATTCATTGACTGCCTCAGAGATTGAGAAGCCGTCTCTTAAGTCCATTAGTATGTGGATTAGAGACCTTGTAGATACGTCGCTTGTAATACCCTTACGGTTCTCTTTTAGAGAGCGTAGGTCGTTTGCTAAGTTAACGATTTCAGTAGCAACTCTGTTGTTCATGAAACCACTCTGAGACTGGATTACAGAAGTCTCTTGTGCAGCAGGTAGATAGCCAAATTGTAGAGAGCGTGAGAAGCGATTTCTGAACGCTTCGTTCTGCTCATTTGTACCCGCATAGCCGGGATTATACGTTCCTACTACCATAAAGCCCTCTTTTGCTTTGACGACTCTGTTGTTGTCGTCCGGTAGAACTAGATAGCCACTGTCCATTGCTGAGAACATTGCTATTTGTGTGTTGTCTCTCATAGCGTTTATTTCGTCGCAGATAAGGATAGTACCGTTCTCCATAGCCTCGACTAAGATACCGTCGATGTAGCGTGTGCTACCGTTGTCTAGGTCGATTCTACCAAGTAATGTTTCTTCACTAACGCCGTCAGACATATTGATTCTGATAGCAGGGATTTGCATGTGAGCACAGAACTCTCTAGCCATTAGTGATTTACCACAGCCGGTTGGACCAAATGCTGCTACGTGAGCATTTACAGTGTCTCCGCCCAATGAACGACGTAGCATTGCTGCTAGATGTCTAAACTCATTACGGTCAGATTCTACGAAGCCCTGTATAGTAGGGATTTGTTCTGCTAGATGTGTAGGCCAGTCGCTAACGTGCTTTCTTGCTATACCATAGAAAGTTCCATGTGGAGCGTCAGCGTCATTCACAGTTTCGGCTACCATTGCAGGGTTTATACCGATTCCCGATAGGTCTCCGTTCTCTAGTTTTTCAGCCAGTTCTCCTAGCCATATTTGTTTGGTGTTACCGATAGTTACTCTTTCTACCCCTGCCGATGCCATTCTGTTTCTTGTAAAACAATTTGATTTGAGGCTCGCTAATGATGGTGCTTGTTCTTCACCTACATTTGCGACGATAATGTCTCGTACCGCCTCTAAGAAGATAGATTCCTCTACCTTACCACCGTGTCTCTCGCATGCTTCTCTCATAGCCAATTGTGTGCTGTTTCGTGCCATATTTCTCATTCCTTTTTTTCGTTTTGTATTCCCCCGTGTTTGGTTCGGGGCAGACTGTCCTAGAAGATTCCACCTTTAAGGGTTTCGATGTATAGTCTTCTTATCCTTTATCTTTCTACAACATTTACCACAAGTCTGTAGTTTTATTTCTCTAGCAGTGAAAGAAACGTATCTCTTCTCTTGTTTACACTCTTTACAAAAATATGTACGACCACCAACGTCTTTTCTAGCAGCCATACAACTCAAGTACAAACCACACCCTATTAAAGAGTGATATATTAGTTGTATTTCATCATCATGTAAGTAGAAATATTTCTCTTCTTGAATTGTTGTCTCGCCCTAGTATTTTCAAAGACAAGTATCTTCTTTGGATTGTACCATAGTTGATTGTGTTCTCTAGTTCCAGATTTTACATTGAAGTGTTTGCCTATCAACGTAGCCGCTTTACTTGCTACTAGGTACGGAAGAATAGGTCCAATATCTCGGTCAGGATAATTCGGCCAACAAGCATTCAATATTCTAAGACTAGCCTCTTTTACAGTCGGGGCTGAGATTGCTTGAACAACAATTGCATTTATTTCATGTTGAAACGCTTCTGTTTCTTTCTTGGCTTCTTCATGTATCATATCTTTGAAGTGATTGTACGTACCGTAGTTATCTAAGAGTATTCTTCTTGCTTCGTGATGAGTAAACCCACACTTGATTCTCAAGGTTCTATACATATCTCTTTTCCAAGTCTCTTTCACTCGAACCACTTCTCAAAACTTTCTGTACCCGTTCTATTAATTGCCTTATCCCAAGATGTATTCAATGCACCTAGTATTCCTATGAAAGAGTTAGACTCTCCGATATACTTGTCTAGGCTCGCTTTCCTATCGACTACTATACCAAAGTCATCGGGGTTCTCTCCCCATTCAACTGCTACCCATCTGTTTTCGGGTAGTGGGTGTTCAGACTTCTTTGCTAAGTATAGACATGGTTTGTCTCCTAAGTCAAACTCTGTTCCTAGATATTTGTTCGACCACATCGAAGCCTTGTATGCTTGAGTTCCGACTTTCTTCATACCCGAAGGCTTTCCGTAGTTAGCACTAGGCGTTTCACCAGAGTTCAGAAGTTTGTCATACCAGAGACGAAGTAATTCATTCAACGCAGTTGCGTCGCCACCGTCCAAGATGCAAGCGAAGATTGCTTTTTGAATATCTTTCACAACTTGCGGTGTTGAAGAACGGCGAATCTCAACGCCTCTGAAACCATAGTTGCCGTCAAAGTCAACGTAGGCATATCTTTTCTTTACTCCCCATTGGAAGTATCGAGCGTAGTACGCATCGGGTTTGATTCTGAAAAACTCATTTTTATCTACATTCAAAGTTTCTTTTACGAAGTCGTCGAATGAATCGTTTAGTTCCTCACAGAGTATTTCGGCAAACTTCTCTACGTCGCTGCGTAGAACGGGTCTCACCTTTCTGAGTTCAGCCAGATTTTTGATTGCACATTTACAAGAATCTGTATCTTGATATAGAACATCGAAGTGAACCTCGATACCTTCCCAATCTAATACTCTCTCTTGGATGTAATGTTTATTCCAATCATTATGCATTCTAGCAACTTCGGTAATATCAGAACCGATTTCTGGGTCGGCTAGTCTGAAAGGTCGTCTCTTTGTCTTCTCCGTTTTACCACTTCCTAATACACCATACCATGAGTTCATATTTTCCTTCATAACTCTCTGGCGACGGTCAAGTGATTGATACTCTTCACTACCATACTCAACGTACTTCATTGCACCTCTTGTTTCTTCTCTAGTTTGAGCCAGTGTTCTGAGAACCCTCGGCATGATACCTTCTGTATCTCTTCGATAGTATCTACCACTAGGGGTTATTGTAACTGGGAATGGAAACCCATCGGGATAATCTTCTTTGTTTACTTTGGTGTCCGGTGAGAAGTTGCCAGTAATCATAGCCGATGGATATTCCATCGAGTTGTCGACTTCAAACGCACATTCGTAAACTCCAGTTGGTGCATCCATAACGAACCCACCTGCTTCGATACCCCCTTCTATCTTAGAGGCGGTCAGAGATGCACTAGGCATGACTATATTCTCATCCATCAATAGATGACCCATCATATCTTCTACGAGCAACATATTACTATGGCTATGTTGAAGTGTTGAGTTGTGATAAGCAGTCTTGGTAATATAGAAAGGAAGTAGATTCAATTCAGACATACATCTTGCTGCACATACATTATCCCATGCGTTGTAAACACATAACATAACTGGGTCTTTCACCATAAGGTCAGTGATTCTAGTTCTAGGCACTTTACCGTACCCTAGAGTCTCCCCTGCCATCCAAGATAGACTAGCCGCTCCAGTAGTAGCCGCCGCACCTTGCACTTGTTCAGCGTAGGCAATCTTCGTATCAAAGAATGGCATGTATTTGATGTATCTCATATTTGGAAAAGTGTGTTCTACCGAAGGAGTTTTCGAGCGATTATTTTTCTCATTCATCACACGGCATCTATTGATAACGTAAGGATGGTCGTAGCCAATTATGTTCTGTCCGGCAAGTGCGTCTGGGTCATAATGCTTGATTCGATTATTGAACCACCAAAGTAAAGCCGCTTCTCTTTCATCCTCATCTTCTTGGTCGAAACATTTGACAACTATCTTATCGGGGTCAAGTGGTGGGATTGGATTCGTATGTTCGACAACTGATTCAAGGGCTTCTTGAGATGCAAGAAACTTCTTCACCATTCGAGTTGAACATGGAACAGTTGTTCCTATCTCATGTATGTCCGTAGCCTCATCATAAATAGCGATAGAAACTATTCTTTCTGGAGCGTTTTCCATATCTAAAGAATCGGCTGTTTCAATATCGTAGTATAGTAAGTCGATAGTAAAGTCATCAACTTCTTTATCAGATGGTTTAATCTTGTCATGAGAACAAACATAAGACCCATCCTCTGCCTTTGTCATAGAACCGAGTGGAACTCTAACAACTGCTGTCCATCCGTAAATCCATCTAACAAGTGAACCCCACTTCGCATCTGCACAATAGTGAGGGAAGAAATGGTCTCTTACTTCTCGAATCTCGGATGGTTTCTGGACCTGTACTTCCCAGAGTTGTTTTCCTTCTATGCTACGCTTATCCGTAGCAAGTATTTCCAAAGGCGTTTTAACAAGTTCAGAATCGTAGTCTGAAACTTCAGTCCAAAACTTAGGTTGGCAATCAATTATTTTGATGATTATTGTTTCACCTTCGAGATTCTTCGCACGAATCTCCGTCCACCATTTAGTCGGCTTCTCTATTGCTCTCACCGAGACGATGAGTAAGTCATTCCAAATCATTCTTCTTCATCCAGTTTACGTAAGATTTGCGCTGATAGATAAATAACAAGGTCGAGGATTTCTTCTAGTCCCATTTCAGTCCATGAGTTCTTTTTAGTTCCGTACTGTTTGGTATCATCATCTATTCTCATACCATGACCGTATCTCTCTTGGCCTACTTTCATTCTCTCTTTTATTATCTCAAGTATTCTTTGATTGTCGTCCTCAAACTCTGCGGTCATAATACACACCAGTATTCCCATCTTTATAACATGTTATCTATTATATTCTTCAATAAAGTCTTGAAGCCATTGGTAAATGTATTGTTTCACCCACCAAAGAGAGGGCATTACTATAATAAAACCCAACAATACTGTACCCAAGAATTGCTCAATGCTCAAAGTCTATCACTGTCCTATCTCCACGACAAATGATATGGTCTCCATCAGATTCTACAACGGCGATTCCACCGTATGCGTCATCATCAACTGCTGCAATTAAAGTACCAATTCTAATTACATCATCGGGATAATTAAACAGTGTTACTTTTACCTTGTTGCCTATCATACTTCTCATCCAAACTGCCATATACTCACATCGTTAAATTACGCACAAAACACTTCAACGCTAGTGCGGGGTCTTGACTTACAGAGACATGGTGTAAAGCAGTTCCGATTTGTGTCAGAATCTTATGACGCAGTTTGTCTGGCATTTTCTCTTCTATCGTGGTGAGTTTGTATATTGAATGAAGAATATCTGAGGGCATCATTCCTTGTGATATTAGATTGTCAATGTCTTTGTCTATCTTTCTATAAGCATCGAGTGTTTTCGCTTTGGCAATCGAAGTAAGAATCTTCTTTGCTTCTTTTGGTTTTATTGTTTGAACAATATCTTCAACATCTTCGATTACGATTTCTCCGGGGACGAGACAAATTATCTGGAGTAAGTTAACGCACGTCCTTAGTGAACCGTTGCTCGATTGTATCGTACGCTGAAGTGCCTCTTCGGTAAACTCACATTTTGTTTTCTTCGCATATGATAAAATGAAGTTGCTCATTGTTTCATCATCAATTGGTTTGAACCGAGATGTTGAGAATGCACATCTATCTTGAATAGGTTGTATTATCTTATGAGGGTAATTACATGAGATAATGAATATTGTTTTGGAATACTTTTCCATTATTCTACGTAGAGCCGCTTGAGCATCGGGAGTGAGATTATCAGCCTCATCAAGAAAGACCACATTGAATGGAATTGGTTTTTCTTCTCCATCAACAGTGTAACTGCCGATTACGCCTCGGCTCGCAAACTCTTTGACTTTCGTTCTGATAACGGAGATGCTTCGCTCATCACTAGCGTTCAGTTCTAACCAGTTCTCCTTCCAACTTTCACCAAACGCTGTTCGCATTAATGCAATAGCAGTCGAAGTTTTACCGACACCCGCTGGACCTGCGAACATCATATGAGGCCAATTGAAATTATTCGATTCAACCATTTGGTTGAGTCTCTTTACTATGTGGTCTTGACCTAGGACATCGTTCAGAATGTTTGGTCTTATTTCATCCGAAATAGGCATGGAAACTTAGAGGGGAAACCCACCTTAATAAAAGGTGAAATATTATCTCCAGTCTCTTGACCCACCATTGGTATTATATTCTGGTTTGTCAATTAAGTCTTGATGTAATTCAACTAGACCCCAAGTTATTGTTGAATGACCCTTCAATGTTTGTTGCCTGTCGTTAATGTGCATGAACCGCTCGTCTCTACGTAGTAGATTAGATAGTTGATTTGTAGTTGGAAACAACCTCGGTCTTGTACCCGCTTTTGTTCGGACACCTTCTGTAATTTTCATTGCAGTTGATGGACCATGTTGTTCCAAGTAGTCATACACTCTTTGTATGTTAACTCGATGTTTTCTATTTCGTGGTTTTGGTTTTTGATTCTCTGTCATAATAATCCCTTTCTTTTTCGCTCTGCTTTTTTCCACGCTAAATAACACTTACCACAACGGTTGTCCATTCGGCCAGACTTTACGTCGACCGAATTGGTGTTGTACGTGTTTATTATTTTGCGGCAGTCTTGACAAGTGAGGTGTCTCATTGACCCTCTGCGTCGCTTAGTTGACTTTGAATGTGTTGGGAGATAACGTGCGTAAACTCTTCTACTTCGATAGCACCTACCGAATAGTCTAGTACAACGTCTGTTTCTTCTTCACCCATTAATGGCGTTGGTTTGAAAACAATTATGTCTGTTTCATTCGTGTTCGCCATTAACCATTCAACCATAGACTTGGAAGTCCAATAGGTTACACCGTCTGCGTTTATTTCTTCTATTTCGTTTGTCATAGTATCGACACCGCCCTAAGCGAACGGGTCTCTCTTGATTTCAGCCATACGTGCTTCTCTTTCTGCACGACGGGAGTTTCTCAAGTCAGTTGCTTCTTTTCTTACAAGATACTTTTCCCACGCTTGCTTGCCCCAGTCGACCGAGTTTTCAACAATGATGTCAATGAGTGGGTCGGAAGGGTTGTCGATGAATATACGCCAGTCGAAGCCTCGGTGTGTATATTTCACGTCGTCCACGTAGTTACCTGCGTCTTTTACTATGTCCTTTATTTCTTGGAACACCACGTCTTTCACCCATATGCTTGCAGGTGTACCTAGCCCGCCATAAATGGCTGCGACGTTTTGGTGGCTTTCTTCGTTCATGCGTATTGCCATGTATTTGACTGCTCCCGCACTTCTTTCAAGTGTGGTGCAACCGTTGGCTCTGAAAGCCTCGGCAATGTGTTGTTGTGTTTTCTCTTTTAGGGAAGCGTCTGTTTCGCTCATGTTAACTCGGTGATTCCCCACCTATATGAAATGTATAGTCTTGCGACCAATTGCCATTATTGTGTTCAATGCAACATTTTCTGCACGCAGACATGCTAGAAGGCCGTTTTTTACGCCTTATAGTTCGATTACAGTTCTTACAAGTCAGAATGTATTCTCCATCGGATTCATTCAGAGATGATGAGAAAAAAATTGTTTCTTCTTTGTAAATATCAAAGTATTTCCATTCCTTCTCACACTTCTCGAATACTTCATCATGTGCGTGCTCTGGACCGACTACCCAGTGGACAAGTTCGTGGTGAATGAGACCCTTCAATAGAATAGGGTTGTCCCATTCGAAAGCACGTGGATGTAAATGAATAGTTGACCGACCGCCGTAAGGTGGTGTTTCAATTCGTGCTTGAATAACTTGATTGTCAGCGTCGAGATAAACCCAATCAAACTCCATAGGATTGACAGGCGTTCGCCAGTCCCGTTCATTCACTATCTGATAAAAGAGTGAATGAACACTATCCATGTCTTTATTGTTTAATCTGCCGTGATACATATTTTGTCTTTCCTTCTGAAAACCTTGAACGCAAGATTCGGGTTCATTATAATCAGAGATTGAATCAACATCCCTACTTCCTTCGGGCTTCCCGTTACGTCCATCTCCCATATCTTATCTCCGTCCATGTCCTATGTCAGACAAGATAGGGTTTTTGACCGCACCTATTTAGAGTGCTGTAAATGATATTATTTCACAACGAATGGATAACGTCTACCCGCCCTACGTTCAGTCTTGACATTTGTCAAGTTTCTCTTTATGTTTTTTGGATGTTTCATGTGGTTGGTTCTCATGTAGTCTAGCATGACTCTAAGTTCGTGCTTCGCTTCTGTCTTCGATGGCGACCAAGGTTCGTTGGTCGGAGATTCACCTCGAACCTTTTTCCATTCGTCGAAAGCCATACCCATGTCAAACATTGGAACATTACTACGATGGTAAGCGTGTTTGATTTGATAATGATGAAGATTCTCCCACGCCCATTCTAACCAGTATTCTAATTGTATTTGTCTTGCTCTCGCCCATGCTTCTTTTGATTTACCACTAGCACGTTCCGAAAAACTGTATTCAGATTTCACTTCGTCTATATGCAACCAATATGGTGTCTTATTGTCTGGGTATTCCATTTTCATTCCAGCGTCAAACTTAGATTTGTAATAACGGCGGTATGCTACTACTGCGTCTTCGTCCTTGTATTCGTCCGGCATTGCTTGAGCGAATGGTGTAATTTGTCTTGGGTTGTCTAAGTCTTGTGGAATGTAATGAGATAATGCAGCACATTGTTCTATTACTGTATGACATGCATGTACTTTACCATACCTGCGTGTAAACTCTTTAGATAACTCATAGCCTAGACTACATAGCCAGAGATAGTTTGCTCGATTCTCTCTCGCCCATATAGTACAGGGATGGTTCGGATGTGAGCGTCGGTATGCTTTGCCGGACTTTGCTTTAGGCAGAGTCTTCTCAATGAAGTGCGTGTGGAAGCCAGAGTCTTCCATACATACTCGCACTGCTGTGCATAGCATTTGGGCGGTCTCCAATGTCATTTTACTTACGTGGACATTGGCGTGGTATTTGGCGTTCTTCTTGTGGTCTGTGTCTAGGACAAATATGTTCATGCGACTTCTCCGAGGAAGGCATCGAATATATATCTTTTCATGCCTATAACTGGCAAAATTAATTCCGATGGTATATTTAGTAATTCTGGTACTGATTTTTTGATTAAAGCCTATAACTCTGATATATAGTATTCTAAAACCTAAAGTGTTATCATCCTATGTGGCGAAAAAGCCCCTCGAATTAATTTGAATTAATTTAGGGGAAAAACGATACACTACGAGCCTACTTAGATAAAAAATAAATTAATTCGACTGGAGAGAGACCCCCTTGAGCACACACACACCTTACCCCTGTTGTGTGTGTGTCCCCCCATAACCTTTCAAATTAATTTAATTAATTTTAATTTTAATTAATTATAATAGTATATAGTATAGAAAATAGGGTAGGGGTGGGGGGCATGGGTACGCTGCCAATCGCACCTTCCTTACTTCACATTTACTAGATGGGCGGCGAGGTTCTTACGACTCCTATCTAAGTCGTTCTAGTCGACTATCAAAGATGGAACTACCTACGCTCTAGTGAACACCCCCCACGATTTAGTGGGGTGAATGTGGGTTGCGACATGAGCCTAATGTATGCCTACATTCTCTCACGCTTCTGGACCAGTCTCTCATAACACACCCCCTTACCTTATACTCGGCCTCAGAGATGTGATGAGCGTCTTAGGGGGATTTCTCCCTCAACCATAGAACTCTCCCTCAACATTTGCGGGCTTTACATGACTGTTCTTGCCAAGACCCTGTTGAGACGCACGACTACCGCAATACACTGACGCATTCGTGGTTCTCCACATTCATTCCCGCTAGTCCACATGTATTACCATGTTCTAGCCACCGAGTCCGACTCGGCTGTTTGATGGGACAGGGTGTCCCCTTATCAATGTTTCTATAGTTGACTTTTCTTGTAAGAAAAGAAGTATATAGTGCTCATAAGAAAAATTGACTCATAGCGAGCGAAACCAGTATGCGGTGCATTTCAGAATTGAAAATGGCTGTCATCAATTATAGGGGTAGGGTATAGGGGGAGTAGTAGAGGGAGTAGTTGCCTATATTTCTATATTTAGAGGCTCATACAGGCCGTTGTTTCTATAACTAGACTCCGAACCATTGGCTAAAGAAAAGAGCCTCTCAGATTGGCTCTATTCATACAAGAATCGGAAGAAGGTTTTCACCTTCTCCCTTTTTTGTATGCTCTTGTATTTCTTGCTTTGGCTGCCTCAGTTCCTCGCGCCCATTTTACTTTCGAAAGTCCGCCTTGATGAGATGCACCGATTCTTTGAACCCATGCTTTATTCATTGGTTGGGTTGACCTTCTCAAGTATGCGGTCTTGACTTGACCTTGAACTATGATTAAAACTACCATGTCTCCATTCGATTCATAACCAGTGTTGTCAGTCATTCGGCGTTGGCTTAGGTCTAGTGCTACGACAGCAACGGCTCTATGACCGGCGTTATATGCGTTATTCCATTCGCGTTGGCTAACTGCAATAGCCTGTTTTAACTCGCCTTCAACCAGTCTGATTGAGGCTCTATCTAGTGCGTGCTTTGTTCCGGTTAGGGTTGGTGCTTGGGTTGTCATCAGTCTAGCGGAGAAGATACCCCTATATAACAACTAGGTAATATTAATCACAACTATATGTTGTATAATTCTCAACAGAGACCTTCTTTCCACCATGACGGAAAGCCTTCATTCAAGTCGCATTCCTTGAGCAATTCAAACTCTTCGGACATGATTAAAACTTGAACCTTCATTCTAAGCACCACCGTTAAGACGTGCCATGATGACTTGAATATTACATGAGTCACAACATTCACCTTCATTCAAAGGTTGAGCGTTATTCGGGTAAGCAAAGAATGAATGCTCACATATTGAACATGTGAATTGCTTCATTCTTCACTACCCCCCTTTAATGCTTCATTCAATGCGTCCGTGAAACTTTCTTCAAGTTTGAAGTCTGATAGTGATACGTATTCGTCAACAGCATAACTGTCAAGAAACGAGAAGGCTTCTTTTTGAATAGCGGATTGTATAGCGTCGGTAAATTGTTCGGCTAGGTCTTCGATGTCACTACTATATTTTAACTTCTCATGAGTTGGAAAGTCTAACTTGATTTTGACGTTAAAGTCTAATTCTCCTTTGAGTACGGTTTCATTCTTGCGGGCTTCGTATTTTGTTTTTATTTCTTCTTCAATGTATGTCATTTTTTCACTTCCTTAATTGCATATGTGTTCTATTAGTTCGGTCTTTGTTTCATGCTTGCTATTACAGCAAAAACAGGAATATTCTCGGCTTCTCATAATTAATCTCATTAGGCTCATTTCGGTTATCTCCAGTCTACCGGAGCATGCATTAGTATATCAATAGTTCTATACTTCAAACTCTCTATAATGAGTAAATTATACAGTTGAGATGGAAGGGGGAAAATCCCCCAACCTTCTCAATAGTTTCCGTCTATGACCGTTATACAGCCGTCATGTTGACCGTCTAAGCAGTCACAACTTAATACAACTATTTGTGGCGTTCTCTGTTCAATTTCTATTTTTAGGCTTTCAATCAATTTCTGCATTTTTTCTCTCTCCTGTTTGTTTATCGCTTTGGCGTTTCCGTCCCACTTACTCTCTTACTTATTGAGATGGGTGTCCTTATCAAACCATATTTTTTTGATAAAGGTATTGGTCATATAGTCTCAATATGATAAAAGCGAAAGACTATAAACCTCTAACCCATATCACTAACCCCATGTGGACCACCCGACCGGGGCATTGAGTAAAAAAAGCGGCCACTGAGAGCCTAAGCCCTCAGCGACCTTACGACGTTCAGAGAAAAGAAAAGAGAGGCCGAAGCCTACTCAATTCAATTCTCGTCGAAGCGAACCGGAGCGGCTACGGTGCGAGCCGATACGCGACGCATTTCAGCAAGTACCTCTTGACCGTTTGCTAATGCTTCGGGACTCAAGTTTATTGCGTTCATAATTGCGTTGCCTACTTCTTCAGTAGATGCACCTTCAACGCCGCTCTGAATAGCGTCTAATACAGCGGTTCGTACTGTCCCTCTGAACATACCTAGAAGGGACGCGCTAAGCAGCATAGCCACCGATGTCGGAAACGCCATAGTTTGGCTTCTGATGTAGTCAGAGCCTACGATTAAGTCACCTTCAATGGTTCTTGTGTCGCCGGTTCGGTTGTCAGTTATTGTAAAACTAACGTCAGTTACAGAGTCTTGACCCAGATTTTCACGGGCTGATACTGTGGTGTCTCCACCGAGAACCCCTCTTGAAGCACGAAGGACTGTTTCAAGCCCTGCAAATGCTCCTAATGTGGTTACAGAGCCACTCTCTCGGTCTATGACCAATTCGTTCGTTCTTGTGCTTTCATTTCGGATATTTTCAGTTTCCATTTGAACTACCTCAGACCTTCCGAAAGGATGCCCAGTATTAAAGGTATCTATAAGTCGTTTACCCTATAATGACAGAATCATGTAAGAGAAAGACTATAAACCCTTAACCCATATCACTAACCCCAACTTGACCACGCGGACCAGTTCGGACAAAAAAAGAGCGATTTCAAAAATGGCCCAATAGAGCCATTCTAAGGCCGCCTTTCAGGTTCAGAGGTCTCAGAGTACCAGTTATATGAAACACGGCCTATATTACCCCTCTAAACGCTCGCATTTGATACGTTCAGATATGGCCGCCCAAGAGCCGAAGCCCTTGAGCGGTTTACGATTTTCAACGGTCGTACTTATTCGGTTGTGATTCCGTCAAGTACACCCTCGGCCAACTCGCTTGAAGAAGTTGGTCCTTCATGGCGGTCGGGTGCTCCAGTGATGACCCATTCAGCCGCCGCCATTGACCTTGAAAGGGCTTTCAAGATTGCTGCCC
>Ga0075462_10000051_pt1 | contig 29753 bp, 44 predicted proteins | sample DEB08_DNA_4_FD_71487 | JGI IMG/M metagenome (GOLD analysis project Ga0075462, IMG submission 71487) | Aqueous microbial communities from the Delaware River and Bay under freshwater to marine salinity gradient to study organic matter... | ecosystem: Environmental > Aquatic > Marine > Coastal ...
ACCTTGCGTAAAAGCAGCCTCGGTAGCACCCGCAGCGTTACCAGCAGCCTCAAGTTCAGCAGCAAACTTTTCGGAACCTTTACCCGTTAAGGTTTGAATAGCACCAAGAGCCTCGACTGAACCAACAAACTGAGCTAAAGGTTTACCCTGAGCCTCAGCTCCAGCCTTGATTATGTCAAAACCTTCTTTCATATTTCCACCGCCAGCAATGAACTCCTCAAAACTTTGACCAGTTAGTTCAGTAAATAATTTAGAAATCTGACTTGTTGGCTTTGCTAGTTCAGATAAAGCAGAACGAATCTGAGTCATTGCAACACTTGTCGGAGTACCAGCAGCAGTTAATGTAGCCGTCGCAGCAGTAACATCGCCAAAAGCAATCCCCATAGATGCTGCAATTGGTGCCACGTTAAACATAGCGTTGGACAATTCCTCAACCGTGGTCTTACCACCCTTAACAGCAGTAAAGATAATATCGGATGCCTCACCAACGCTGATAATGTCAGAACCAAAAGCATTGACAACCGTAGTTAAACCATCAACAGCTGTGCCTAAATCAGTAGCACCACCAACAGCTAATTTATTCGCAGTTTCTAAGAAATCAAAAACATTTCCAGGTGGTACACCAGCAGACAAAGAGTTATAAAGAGATGGAATAACATCCTCAGGTAGCCTGCCAATCTCTTTAGATAACGTTAAAATATCTGCGGACATTTGATCCATAGCCTCAGAAGTGATGCCAGGCAAAAGAGTAAATACTTCATTCATGCCATCCTCAAAAGCACGGAACTCACCGATAGCTTTAGTAGCAACAGCACCAGCAGCAACACCAATGCCTGCAAAAACTTTATTAATTTGGCCGCCTACACGGTTCATGTCTTGGCCCAGGGCCTCAAACTTCTTACCGACGGCTCCAACTTTACCTAAAAACTTTTTAGTGTCCGCTAAAAACTCAAACCTTAATGTTTTCTTTTCCATTATTTACCTTTGATGGCCTTTTTTACAATTCCGTACATTTGATCGCTATATTCCAAAGAAAGTCCAGGAACTACCCTGGCTATTGTTTTCTCAGCAACATAACCGCCATACTTAGTCCCTTCAGGAAAACCACCCTGACGACTCCAAAAATCACCAACCCACTCCTTAAAAACTCTACGTTTCATTTTTTCAGCAGGATAATAAGAACCCTTGATCCCTCGATTATTAAGAGCAACACCTGGCTGTTTAGCACGACCAACAACACCACGCTGCGTCTTACTCAACGTATTTGACGAACCTTCCTTAGTTCGACCAACTACAAGGTTTGGTATAAATTGATATTTACGACCAAACTCAAGGTTTCTAACAAATTGGTTAGTTTTACGGATATCTAAAAATGCAGTTTTATCGGTACCATTACCAACATAACCAGCAGAACCCCGCTGTCTTTTAGGTACAGCAGCACCCTGCTCACGTTGCCGCAAAGCCTCAGCTCGTGTTTTAGCCTCAACTTCTTTGGCCAATGACTTATGAAAACCCCTGAACTCCTTACGAATCTCGCCAGCTTGCTCCAAGCCTTTAAGTCCAGAAATTACATCATTAAGACCAGTCGCAGCAATACCTGAGCCAGTTGTCTGTTTGGTTATACCTTTAGCCATTACTTGCTCGCTTGCCTTTCCTGTTCATTTCGTTTTACTAGTGAATTTTGTAAACCAACAAAATACTCGATCGGTAGATGAGCCACCTCGATTGGGGATAAACCCGCAGCAACTGCGACATCGCAAATTAAACTGACAAAGTGACCCTCATCTAGTTTGGGGAATCATCCCCTTCAAGACCGTCAATAGATGCAACGCCTTCTAGCCATTTATCAAATGACTCAGATACACCTAAACGCTTAGATGCGTGCCAGCATAAATACATTAACTCCTCAAATGCTAAATTTTGAAGTTCAGCAGCTGGACGAGTTCCAAATTTACGCTCAACAGCAACAAAGTCAATCGGCCTTAAATCAAGCTCTTGCTTAGTTTCATCTACATACACCAAAGTGAGCTGGTGTAACCCTGATGTTCCAGCCACGATTAACTCGTAGCTCTCGTGATGGTTCCGCTTGTAGGCCAGGTCACGGAAGTCGTGGCCAAATCCCCAACGGCATTCCCAACAGGAACGTGCTGAGTTATTAAACAGTTACCTGAATAACTTGGATTAGTAGAACTAACTGCACCGCTTGTAGGTTTAACTACAAAAGCAACTGATGTCCCAAGTATTGGAAATATAGTTGCATCGATTTCGCTAGCTGCAAAATCACTGTTGAACTCAAGACTCAAGCTCGCATCCTTCAATCCACCTTTTCTTGACCTAAAAGTTGAACCCATGGCCGTATCATCTTGCTCTTCAGCTGAGATATCCAGGGTAACGGAACGAACATGATCACTTAAATCAACTGTGTTGATAGTCACTGACGCATCAGTGAATACAAAAGTAGCCATAAAATATCCTTTTCTTTTTTTACTTACGCCAAGAATACTTATAGCAACAATGATATTCGTATTAGTGGCCTAGACAAGACTAAAACGTGTCTAACAAAAAAACAGTGCCTAAAACCGTCTGTACTGGCCACTTTTAGCCACTCTAAGACGTTTTTAATGTACCTACGCATAACGGTGGCCTAAACAACATTAACGCCTTAGAACGCAACGTGAGAGCAGTTAAACGCATATTTTTATATTCAATTAAATAAGCATAAAAAAACCAGGCCCGTAGGCCTGGCTTTGATTTTCAGTGACTTGAGATCCCTGCTCAGTCGAACATACCAGGAAAAATTATGTCACCATCACTGTAAGTGACCTCCTCAAGTTGGTCAAAGACCTCCTCAAGGCCCTGCAAGCACTCCTCAAGCATTTCATATTTTAAGGTACCCTCAAAGTTGGTGCCTTCAAGGTTTTCTTTCCATTCCTCAATTTCATACTTGATGTCCTCGACCTCTTGCTTAGCCTCAAGAACTTTATCGACCGCCTCATTGAGACGGACAACTCGACTCTTAGGTTTCCTCAAGAGCTTACGGTCCCAGTGCTTTTTAACTTCCACAAAGAAGTTATTAAGTTGACGGTCCGTAATTACCAGCTCACCATTAGTCCAATTGACCTGCGGATCACTAGGTAGCTTTATAACGACGGGTGGCTGTACCCGCCTAGGTTTTTTACTCATAACGACCTCCTTAATTTCGTTGCTAACCATGGCGTGATATTACCATAACTATAAGAACTTAGGTCGGTCCTTTTCTTTTTTGATTAACTTTCTATAAATTTTGTTATTTAAAGAGTCAAGCCACCAGTAAAACTCCCAGTAAAGCTCGTATTTTAAATTAATTAATTTCTGTAGGTTCAATTTTTTCATTAGGTGCCTCCCAGCAATGAGCAGACTCAGACCAATGACCCCAGCCTTGCTCTGTTTTGTAAACTAAAAATGATGCATATCGGGTAGAGAGGTAAGGGTCATATGCAGATCCCTCAATTTTTAACACGGACTCCACCCAGGTCCAGGTTTTATCAATAAACTGCCATAAACCCTTTGCTGTTGATGTTGGATTTTTAGCAGACGCAAACCCGTTGCTTTCACAACCAATAACACGATAAGCGGTTTCATGATCCTCAGGCTTAAAATGTTCCTCAACTAAATCAGACCACTTGCTCCCCAGGACCCAAACATCTTGATGGTCCATACAATGCTGATAAACCGCAACATCGTTAGTCGTTGCAGGCAAAGACAAAGAGCAAGCAATTAATAAACTTAGCAAAAACCTCCTCGGTTATTTTCTAAAGCCAATGGTCAATAACCAAAGACCAAGCGACACAATTATAGCAACACCAACTATGTCCTTGGCTGTTCCAGTCAAAGTCAACCATGCAATAAAAAAACCAAGCAATGTAAAAGTTTGAGCCAGTGTCTCTTTTAATATGCTTTTAAGCCATTTGAAAAACTTACCAAAACTAAACATTTTGAAATTAAGTTTTTTCAGCAGCCCTATTATTTTTTTCATCTTATCCTCCTAAACGGCACAACACTAGCCGATATTATCTGACTAGCAATAATTACAGGAACGACGACCTCCTGTGCCTTTTCTTTTTGTTGATTAGTAAGGTCATCGCCCAATTTAGAGAAAACAATTTCATCAAAATCCACCTGGAATATTACAGCAGGATTTTCAAGAAACTCCTCAATTTGAACCTCAACAACAACATCAGACAAGTTATAGTCCTCAACGTTAGCATTCTGAACAGCACGCTCAACAAAAACCTCAACAGCCTCAGCAACAGCTTTATCTGACTTTACAGCCTCAGCAATTACAGCAACATCATTAGACTCCTCAAGGCCAAGGACTTCAGCAACAACAGCAACCTGCTCCTCGGTTAAATCCTCAACGTCATTAATTGCAGACTCAACAACTTCAGCAACAACAGCAACCTGCTCCTCGGTCAATTCCTCAACACCAACCTCAACAACATCTTCTATTATTTCCACCTTGGTCTCAGGCTTAAGCGACTCAACAAACTCCTCGACAACTTCCTCAACGTTTTCAGTTTCACGATCAGGCAATTCAGGAATGACATCCTCAACAACTTCAATTATTTCTTTTTTAGGCTCCAGGACTTCATCAGACTCAAAGTCCTCAATTATTGGTGGTGTTTCCTTAACTTCAGGCTCAACAATTACAATCTCAAAGTCATCAGGAACGTCAACTACAATCACTTCATCCTCAACACCTAAAGAATCGAAGTCGGTCTCTTCCTCAATTTTTTTCATGGTGTCAACAAACTCCTGGACCTTTTCATCATCATCGCCAATTATTTCAGCAAGAGGGGAGTCCTCTAATTCTTTTTTGATTTCGGCTTCTTTTTCAGCCTCAAGTTCTAACTCTTGAATCTCCACATCAGATAAAATGCTTTCATTTTCAGGCTCCAAATTTTCGCCTGCATTTTCATCTTTAACAAAGTCATCATCATTTTTAATTTCAAGAGTTTCATCCTTTTGATCGCTTGATTTACCATCATTAAAAACATCGCAATCACCTCGCTCAATTTGAGCATTAGTCATATAACAACCGTAAAGGTTTTCATTTTCAGCCCTTTCTTTATCTCGGTCAATGGTTCCATCCTCAAGCTCACCCTGGGTATATTCCACTTCCTCACCGTCAATTTTTACAATCACTGGTGCAAGAGTCGTAGTAGTAGTTGGCGGCGGCGGTGGAGGTTCAGGCTTTGGTGGCATAGTTGTCGTTGACGAAGTGGTGCTAGACGAAGTAGTTGACGAAGTGGTGCTAGACGAAGTAGTTGACGAAGTAGTTGACGAAGTTGTTGTCGTTGTTGAAGTATCGAAACAAGTAGAACTTGGTGCAGACCAATCAGCAGAACCAACAAAAGGCTCCTGATTTGGAATAAAAATGGTTAATTCCTCAGTTAGAGTGCTAAAAGAATTATCGGTGTCATTATCAGCACGAATCCTAGTCCTAAAAGTTCCATAAGGGTTTTCAAAATAGGTTTTTAAATCATCGAGCTTAAAAACAAAATACTGCCAGGTTAAGTTTTGACCATGACCAAAAGAAGTTGATACGCAAAACGAACTAGAAGTGTCAATCTCAGAATCAGAGATCGTGAAAAATATGGTGTATTTAGTAGGCGGGGAGTCCTCAAAACCATCAGACGAGTAAATGCCAACAGTTAAATCACCAGTCGTAGAATCCAAAGCTAACGATTGGTCATATGGCGGCTGGGTTGGTACATGGTCAGCAAAGACTGGGAACGGAGTAATCAAGAAAATAACTAACCCAACACGAAATATAGTATTTAATTTTTTAACTAAATTAATTTAATTTAGCCTTTATTTTTTGGCGTCCACTCTTCAAGGCCATTCTGTAAAGCGGTCACAGCAGCGACAGCTCCAGCAACGAGTGCATTAGTCAAAACATCCATCTCAACCATCCCAGTCCCCGATGCAGTTAGAATACCAAGAAAAGCCTGGATGAAAGTCCTGAGAGTTCTAATCCCAACTTTCATGGCCCAATCTTTGAAATCCATTTATTGCTCCTAAATATATTTAGTTAAAGCAACTGCGGTCATAAAATTGATTGAGCCAGTAGGTTCTAATTTTTTTTCGCTTTGGAATGACTTTACAGCCTCCTCAGTTTCGCCGCCAAAGTCAGAGTCAGCTCCAAACTTAGGTAGGCAATCAGCCTCCCAATTAAGCAGTAACGTCTGCAAAAATTGTACATTTAAACCATTATCACCTTTAGACAACAGATGCTCCTTATTTTTATCAATTTTATCATTACCAGGGTCAGGCAAAACCTGGCCTAGATTGACATATTCAATGGTCACTTTTTCGCCAGCAAGCAAAGCATCTCGAACTTTTGGATACAAGGCCTCATACGCAGCCCTGGACCTGCCAATAAAACCATCTTTATTTTTATCAAGGTCCTCCTGAGTTTGGCCGACCAGCAGACACCCGTAGGTGTCAAATTGATCGTTTCCAGGATGAATTAATATGAATTGGAAATTTTGAACGTCACGAATCCAAAGCATACCTTGATGCCAACCAGGACCAAAAGCGTGCTGTGAATCGTAATATTTTTTAGTTTTAGTGTGAAAACCGCCGATGGTTCTAAAAGTTATCTCATACTTACCAGCAGGAACGGCCGTCTCGCCGTAAACCTTAGGCCCACTGCGAACTTCATCCTCAAGAGTAAAGCACTCCTCAACACCATCAATGTAAAGCGTGCCATTTGTTGCATCAGAACCAAGTTGAGTCCTAACTACTTTTAACTTCATATAGATTAATTTTAAACATTAAAACCAAGGCAAAAACGTGGCCTAAATTTTAACTTAAATAACTGCCCCAATTTTTATCGGTTTTGTAAGTTTTACCTGAAATATGCAATTTTTTATAAGCCAGTTGAATCTCGTCATATTCCTTTTTGGTTGGGTCAGGTTCAATATTTAAGTCTAGGTTATAATTTTCTCTTTTATACAAAAAACAATGAACCAAGGGAGTGCCAGCTTTTAACTCAAACTCGTCTTTTAATATTTCAAAAGGAAAAGCAATTGATCCCCATTTATCTCCCTCAACAATTCCTGTCAAACACCTAATATCTTTTCTAAAATGATAAAACGGGTCTTGATACATTATGTTATAACCGTCAGGAATTTTAAAAACATAAGGAAGTTGAAACTTTAATATTCTGTTATCAACAGTCCTGCCAATATCCATATAAACAGTTTGGTCTAAAATATGGTCATCAATATGATATTCAATTTTATCATCATAAGACTTGCGGATTGAAGTGTCCCAACTTTGCACTTTTTGACCGTGCTCATCAAGACTAGTTGTAAAAGTCATATTAAACCAAGTTGGAATAATAAATCCACTAGTTAAATAATCCTGGATAGCTGGACAATTCTTAGCGGTCATGACACCTTCATGCGGATGACCATTAAAATGCTTAAAAGTGTCTAGTTGGTTTCCTATTTTTTGTTTTTTATACCAATTTGGTAAAAACTTATTAGAACTTTGCGGCGGATAAAGTTTTAATATTTCTTTATATTTATCGATTTTTGGTATGACTTTAACTTCCACAAACAAACTATAGCATGTACTTTAAAATTTATTTTTAAACAAGCTCCACCCAACCAGTTGAATTATCTGCTTGATAAGAATCTTCATCCCAGGAATACAAAATTTCTTGACCAGGACAAGCTATAGGTGCAACCCATTTAACGTTTGTTGAGTCTTTGACCCAACTGTTAAAAGGCTTTGGCGGGTAGAAAAAATCATCATCTTCATCATAAATATAACCCACACCTGCATAATTACCACGAAAAGGAGTGCCACCTAAAACGTGATTATTTTGAAAAGTGTTAAAACTTGTTCTTAAACACTTCACTGCATTTGGACGCATTGATAAATAAAAAGCCTCCCAATTTGCAAAACCATCTGGCAAGGTTGCTGTTTCATTTTCATCAATGCCAGTAATTACTTCAATAACCTCATCGCTGTCATTTAAAAATGCGTAGTGTGCCATTATGAAAATACAACCGTTCCTGTGCCAGCTGTAAACGAAACAACGGTGTCTGAACCATCAGTAGCACTTGATGAAGTTAAACCAGCACCAACAGTTATGGACCTATCAGCAGTTGGAAATCTTAAAACTACTAAACCACTTCCGCCAGCCCCTCCGCCGCCACCAGCACGACCGCCGCCGCCGCCGCCTCCAGTGTTCACAGTGCCTGCATTTGCGTCAACACCGTTCTGATTAGATCCGCCATTTCCGCCTCCTTCATTACCTGAATTATTTGGAACCGAGTTATTACCAGCCCCGCCAGCACCGCCACCAGCCATACCAACTGCACTACCTGTTATATTTGAGTTTCTACCTGTTCCTGCATTACCACCTGTTGTTAAACCACTATTATCGCCAGCACCACCGCCTCCACCAGCACCGCCGCCGCCGCCTGCGGCTCCAACTCCAGAACCAACACCACCACCAGCTCCACCTTTGTTGCCTTGACGTGCATACTGTGTCCCAGCACTAGTGCCACCAATTCTAGCTCCACCACCACCTGAACTTCCGCCGTCCCTTGACGCAGCGTCAGTATTATCTAATGTTCCACCCTCACCACCGCCTTTAGCGGTTATTGTTGAAAATACACTATCTGAACCTGTTGAACCTGAGCTACCACCTGCTCCAACGGTTACGGTATATTCAATACCGACGGCACAATCTATTGGAAAAGTTACATCATTAAAAGAACCACCGTTACGATCTGTAGAGTAAAAAGTTTGAAAACCGCCCCCGCCAGCACCGCCGCCGTAGTTATTACCACCACCACCGCCGCCCGCTACAACTAAGTAGTCAGGCTGAAAAGTAGTGACAGTAACCGTTCCAGCAGTTGCTGATACAGTTTTGAATTTACCACCTTCACTGCCACTGTTTGATGCTAAAACTATAGACATTTAAGATATCTCACTGCCAAATAAACTAAAAGATACATTTGCATCGCTTGCACCAACAGTTAATAAATCAGACGCATCCATTGTTATACCCAATGTGAGTGTCAAAGTGTCATTTGCTGCAATGCTAACGTCATAAGCTAAATAATGCTCATTAGCCAAAGTAGCCCCGTCAGGTCTTACAGCAACTCTAAAAGTGTTTACCGCAGCCTCCCTGTTAGCAATAACTAAAGTGCTTACAATTGTCTCAGTACTTGATGGACAAGTGTAAAGAGTTACATTGTTAGCACTTGCGTCACCAGTTTGACCTAGAACTTTATATGCTGTCGCCATTCATACTCCTTTCTTTTATTAAGCACCCATTAATAAAAATGGGTCCAGTCCCGATGCAGCCAAGTTAGCTATATCTTGAGCCGTGGTCCTTTTTAAATTATTCGAGTCATCAGCGTCACCAATCAGAACAATATCAGAACCAGCAACAGTTGCAGAAGTTGCAGACGCAGGTGCAATAGTTAAAGTAGATGCAAAAGCACCTGAAGTAGAGCTGGACCCACCTGCAAGTCCTGAAGTTGAAGCAGTTGTGATAGTTACACCAGTGATATCACCTTCGCCAATAAAGTTATTCCAGGCAGACGAATAATAAAACTGCAAAGAATTTGAGTCGAGTAAAAAACAAGCCTGGCCATTTTCAGGCGAAGTTATTGCAGCGTCACGAGCAGTTGAATTAGCAAAGACAGCAACGGCCTGCTCCATTAAATAATTATTAACATCAGCAGCCGTCAAGACTTCACTAACGGCGAAAGTTTTAAATCCACTAGGCATGAGCAAAGAATACTAGAAAAACCACGGATCCCTAGAGTTATGGCCTAGAGCCAAAAAAACAAGAAATAAACAGGCCACTTTAAGCCATTCTAAGACATTTAAATAAAGACCAGGCCTAGTAGTGCCAGGACCAAAAGCCCATAAAAAGGACAAACCCGCACCATTGAAGGCTGCAATGCATACAGATGGTGCGGGTCCTTTAAGTTAGCAACTAAAAGGAAGTCCTATCGGTTGCCCGACAATAAAAAACTAAACGATCCCCACAGTTATAAAAACTTTAAACGATGGGGAGGTTCCTGACAAAGTGTAATTTATACGGAAGTAATCATCAGTAATAGCACCAGCGACTTTTGAATATTGAGCTCCAACAGCAGTAAAGTTAGTCAAAGTTATTCGATCAGTTGCAGAAGTAAAAGATGCATTATCATCACTTTGAACTTTCAAAGCCAAAGTAGGTGTCGAAGTCCCTGATACGGAAACCACATGAGCAGCAACATATAAAGACTTGCCCGCAGCAACAGCTCCAAGTTGGCGGCCTGTTGAATTACCAGTAGCGGTTAAATTTGCAGAGTCGTCAACCATGATAGTGCCTCGAACAGCACGGTCAGAACTGTTAGAATTATTAATACTAAAAGGCATAGCGTCGCCAATCGATCCACCAATCTGATAAGAGAATTGTCTAGATTTCAAAATATAAGCAATGTCACCAGCAGACGAAGTAGCAGATACAGTTGAAATTATTTCTGAACCAGCAGAGATCCCTGACAAAGCGTCAGGTTTACCAACACCAGCCTCAAAAAACCCATTAGCGGCAAGGCTTGCATCTTGAAGTCCTGCAATTCTTGACCTAAAACCTCCTGAATTTATAGGGGTTACATCAACCTCATCAGCAGACAAATCCAGGGTCATTGATTGCGTATGGCTTGAAAAATCATAACCATCCATAAACAATCGGCCGTCAGTTAAAACAAATGTCGCCATTATCTACGACGACCTCCGCCTTTTTTCATGCCGCCCTTTTTTTTCTTTCCACCACCGTAGTGCTTAGGCATTACTTAGCTCCCTTTTTCTTTTTAGAATCGCTTTTAATCTTTTCAAGATGACCACCAGCGACAAGTGAGTCTGCAATTAAATCGTCTTTTATCTCGACAACATCGCCAGGCTCTACACCGTTGATTTTTTTATTTCCAATAATTTTAAATTTCATTAACTTGACCCCTTGGTATATACAGTAAGTCCGAGCCTTGCACCAATGCACTCAACACCATTGACCGCATAAGTTGCTCCATAGTCACTCATTGTAGTGACAACAGCAGACGTCTCAGATTGGCCTAGGTCTGAATTTTGAAATATAACTTGGCGAATAGAACTAGAACCTGAACCATTAATAAAAGCATCTAGTTGATTTTGGCCCGATCGTGAATCGGTCCTTGATACAACGACTAAAATATCAAATTCATAACGGTCAGTGCCACGAGCCATGGCCTCAGTAAAATTAATTGAAGTAGGAATCAAGACCGCAGCAGGTACATTAATCATGTCATCAATAGTGTCATAAACACGAATGCTCGATATATTATTTCCAATTGTTGTCTTAACGGCAGTTCGGACCGTTGAAAAACTAGCCATCAGGCTATCCCAACTGAATCCCCGCGACGATATGGGTCAAGCATCCTGGTTATTTGTCTATTTTGACGAACAGCAAGAACACCAAACTCACCAACACCAGCGATGCCCAGGGGAGTGTTACGCATTGCAAAGTTTTCACTACTAAGCATCAAACAGGCCTGACGGACTGGTTCAGGCACAGCAGCAAAACCCCAGTTAGCGGTTACTTGGACCCTTGGTCGATTATTGGTGTGAGTTGTTGGAAACTCATGAGGACCATCGGTAAAAAGCTCGATAGAAGTAAAACCCAGGCCATCGATCCCAAAAGCCTCACCATTTAAAGGCAATAAAACAAAATCAGTAGACGCAACAGTGGTCTCATAAATGCCATCATCAGAGTCATCATATTTTAAAACAAGACCAGTTGAAGTAGAAATGTCATCCACAACGACCATATAAGGATTGCGAGTTCTGTACACTTTCGCAGAAGTTGATCCATCAGCGTAAAATTTTCGGCCACAAAAAGCATCGATTTGACGACTTGCTGAGTTTACAGCATCCTCAAGTTCATTATCATCATTGGAATCAACAATGTTGACGAAAGCCTTTATCTCTGCCAAGGTACAGTAGCCATTAGTTATCGCCATAATTTATTTTTTTGGTTTAGATTTAGCGGCTGGTTTTTTCTTTGCAGCTGTCTCTGCTTTTGGCTTAGCCATTGCAGTTTCAGGAACCCCAGCATCTTTTAAAATCTTTTTAACTTCAGCAGCTCTTTTAGTTTTTTTATAAACTAAATAACCCTTCAGTTCCTCCTTAAGAGCAGCAATCTGCTCTTTTGAAAGTTTAATTTTCGCCATTTTTAAAACTCCTTTATTTTATCTAGCCAGGATCACTAGGACCCTGGCTAAATAATTACCTAATTAAAATGTAGGTGCGATTAAACCAGTTCCAGTTATTGCAGAGATACCTGCTGGATAACGGCCTGATGCATAAGCAACATAACCATAACAAACAAGTTTGACTGTCAATGAACCTGAACCGACATCGTCGAATCTAAGTCTGAACGGACTACCTGTCTCTTCAAAGAGAATATGGTCGTCAGCTTTGACAATATAGATAGCATCCTCAGTGCCAGCACCTAGGTCAGTTCTGATATTAGCGTCAGCAATTACTGGTAAACCAGCAAGTTGACCTACGACTTGACCATAAGCGGCTGCTTCGCCAACACCATAAACATTGTCAGGCTGATTTCCAGCAGGCAATACCAATGGTCTGCTATTTCCATCAACACCAGCAGCGAGGAATCCCCACCTTCTAGGATGCATGATGATAGCTGTAGCAGCAGCAAATCTATTGCTATTTATTTTTTGAATTCCATCAATTAATTTTGGATACAATTCAGCAACAGTAGGGGATGCATCAGTATAAGTCACGGAGTTTATACCGCCGACTTGGCTGATACCTACAGGTTGGCCAGTTCCACCGCCATTAATTAAATTCTTATCAAGCTCAGTGTAATAAGCTGAAATCAAGTCAGAGAAAACAATAGCCTCAAGATCGGTGCCTCTTTCAATTGCTTGACGGCTTACATCTTGCTGACCACCGATAGTGTTGACATTTACAGTGTAAAGAGTGTCATCAATATTGGTCTCATCGAGTGCTGAGTTTTCACTAGCTTGAAAAGCATTAGTTGAACCTGTTGTAATTCTTGATAGCTCAACCTTCATACCTTTATCTGGTAAAGGTGCCTTTGGTAGAGCATTATAAAATGGGGAACCAGCTCTAGCTTTAGTAGCGACAAGGTCGGTCAAATATTGAGGAACAACTAAACCAGCAAATGCACCAGTTCCAACGTCTCTCTTTTCGCCGTTTCCTTTTTGATGTCGCTCAATTCTATCTTGAGCTAGGTAGTCACCATTTCTAGCGTTAAAAGCATCAGTAAGGAATGCATGGTCAGAACCACGATGATAAACACCAGGCTCTTCAATTGACTCAACAACAGGGTCTAATGACTCTTCGTCAACGCCTAATTTTTGGCGGCTTTCCTCTATTTCTTTTTCAGCTTTTCTAATTTCCTCAGCTTCAGTTATTCTTTCGCCAAGGTCATTAATTTCGCTTTTAAGGCTTTCATATTTTGAAGTTTCGTCCTCATTGAAGTCTCGCTCTTCCTTTTCGGCGAGCTCGGTTAAACCTTTGACTTCAGTGATTAAGGACTCTCTCTTCTCTAACATTTCCTTAATTTTCAATTTAACTCCTAATTAAATAGTTTTTTTATATACAAAGTGTGAGTGTTCGCAAAAGTGAGTAGTCGGCTTTTAAGAACGGCTCTGCATCGCCCAAACTTCTAAATCACGAACCGCAGCCCTAATATTTGATTTAGTAACTTGAGCCTTCGGTAAGAGATCGTTTAATTGACCAATTACTTCAGTTATTTTCGCCACCTGGTCCTCAGTTGGCTCCTGGTCAGACCTAACCTCAGCTAAGACTTCCTGGAGTTCGCCCAGGTCAACACCACGAATACTCGCAAGTGTTGCTGGATTTGCAGGCCATGTGACAACAGATACATCTAATAATCTAAGTTCTTTGAGCGTTCTAGTTTCGCCATTCTCGGTAAATTCATCTTTGATAGCATGAAAACCAAAGCTCATCTCTGACAAATCGCCTCTTTTTAGTGCAGACGCGATCTCTGCAACTTTAGGGTTTGACTCATCTAACTTGGCTTTTACAAACAAACCATGCTCATCCTCTCTAAGTTCTAAAGTTTTAGACTTAGTGCGAGCCAATGGAATGCCATCATGATTAATTAAAAACTTTACATCGTCCTGTTCATTTAGAGTTTTTGAGAAAGCTCCACGGGTTACAGTTTCGTTATAAACACCACGAGAATCAGCGACACGATAAGGCGAATCGAAAACAGATGCATAACCAGTAAAAATTAAATCGTCGCTATCAATATCAGCTTCAGCCCGCAGTTCAAAAAAACGGGTTTCTTTATTTTCGCTCATGCGTTTTATAATACCAATCGCCTGACTAGCAGGCTGTGGCCTAGACATTGCACGATCATCAGCATGACGTGCAACTTGACGCTCGGCCCAACGCATAGCATCAAGACGGGTAGCTTTTGACAAAGAGCCACCCCACAAAAGCCACGCCACGAGTCCAGGACTCATGCGGTCGCTTTCGCCACTTAAAAACTTCTTAGCAGCCTCACCTTCAAAATCCAGTAAGTGTCTTTTGAACCATGCCTGCATGCGGAGTGCTTTATCATGAGATACAACACCATCACGCATTTGACGTGCCTCCCTTTTAGTTTTATCAGTTAAACCTTGACCAGCAAACTGTAAATTTTCTAAACCACGAGCAGCATTATTGCGGATAAACTCAGGAACATTAATCTCATGCCTTAAACTTTTCTTTTCTTTAGATCCCTCGATTTGGTCCTCTTTTGGTGCAGGCGTTGACGCATCAGAATGTTTAGCTCTCTCATTTTCAGCAGAATAAAGTGCTTTGATTTGGTCCTCAGCTGACTCATGCGATTTATGACAACCCATCAATTGACCGTCATCATCTTTGACAACAGCATGACCACCAACCTGGTCTGGTCCAGGTTCCCCTGACTCAATAGGACATTCAGGATGGTCGTGGATTATTGAATAAGGCATTACCTATTAACCTCCAACCAACTAATCCTATCTTCAAGTTCTCTAAGTACATTCAAATCCTGTTCTTGGTCAATGAATTGAGTTTCAAGGCGAGTAATTTGTCTTTTTATATCGTCCCATTCCCATTTTTCTATTTGCACATATTGATTAGTGTCATTAGTCATTTCTAATTTCTGGACTTTTTCAAACAGAACAGCAATATCGCCCTGGACAAAAGTGCTTTCTTTTAGCATTTCAAAATCTACTTCTACCTGGTTCATTCTGTCATCAATATTTTGTAATGTATTGACTATGTCACCAGCAGTAGATAGACCAGCACCAACAGAACCCATAAGAGCTATAGCCGTAGCAACTAAGCCTAAATTTTCTTTTATTTTTTGAATCATCAGGACAACAATCTAATAATTACTGCTCTTCATTTTCAGTAAGTTCAGGCTCAACGGAATCCTGGCCAAGCGGCGGAATGTCAGGACCAACAGGTGCTCCTTGCAAGCCGAGGTAAAAATTATCACCACCCTCATATGGTTCATAGTCAAGCTGCTGCCTAATTTCATTTGGCGTAAAGATACCTGAAGTAATTGCAACTTGAGCAGCACGAATGGTGTTCGCACGGTCACCTCTTTGATATTCAGCAACATCAAACTTGGCGTATGAACTTCCAGGTAAAAGACTAGTAAAACCTTCCTCAATTCTTGACAACCAAGGTAACAAAGTGTGGCGTACAAATTGAATACCTGAACTCTCAACATTTGAGTAAAGACCAGTTGAACCCTCAGCATGAATTAGATAACTCGGAATCCGATAAACCCTAGCTATTTCTTTCACAATTTGATCCCTAGCTCTAACAAGCTCGTCACCAGCAGAATCAGATATGGCCTTCCATTTCAAACCACCAGTTAAAACCGCAGGCTTTCTCTGACGATTGTGAGAATTAGTCCAGGTAGCTTGTAAAACTTCCGCCTGCTCTTTAGTCATGGCCTGGTCAGTTTCCAGGATTGATGATGGGGTAGCACCCTGACCGTAGAACTGACCGATGTGACGTTCCATAGCAAGAGCAACACCAATGGTGTTCTTTTGAGTTTTTAAAGGCGAAACACCTAGATAAGAACCAGGATATGTGAACCAAGTGAAGTGCAAAATATTATTTTTAGAGTAAATGCGATCGTTAAATTTATATAATTTTTGGTTACCTTCCATTTTTATTTTGACTTTATCAGGATGCAAGTTACTCAAAGCAATTGGACGCTCAGCCGTGTCACGATCCACAAGAATATAAGCATTTCCATGCAAAGCCATAGACGCAACAAGCTGATGAATAAACTCAAACCTTGACTGGTTCATGTTCGGTGTTTTTATAAATCTAGGGGTCTTTAAATTAATATTTCTGTCGTCAAACTCACGATAAACTTTTATAGGAAGTGCAGCAATTGAATCTGCCAAGATAGATACACAAGCCAAAACCGTTGACACACCAAGTGCTGTATTTTCAGTGACACTTTCGCCAGCCCAAGCAGGAAGTCCGTCTCTTTGAGCTAACAAATCGGCAAGATTGCCTAAAGCAGCGTCTCGTTGTTCAGTTTTTCTAGCAAATATACTCATCGGTTATAAAAATAGCTCCCCATCAAAAGACCAGCACCAAATACAATGTAAGCCATAGGTTGACTATATGCATAGACACCAGCCACAATAAATAGCAAGCCGATGACTTCAATAGCAATAAACATGGCTCTCACCATTCTACAATACCGATGTTGGATGGTTCAGCTGGCCTAGTTGGGTAGGTTAAACGGTCCAAACACATAACCATGGCGATAGCACCGTCAATTTTTCTCTTGCTTTTACCTTTTGACAATCGAAAACCACGGTCAGTAGGACGTGAAACCGCAGACAAGACTTGATCGTTAAACGTGCTTTGATTTTTATGCCTGACTTTCTTTGAAGTTATTAACTCATAACTGACTCCGCAAGCAGGAACCATCCTGCCGTGAGATTGAGGAAACTCAACCATCGGTACGTTTTGGTCATACAAAGCCTGAGCCGAACGTTCAAAGAAAGCAGGGTCATAAGCAACCTCAACCAAATTAAAGTCACGGTTTAAATTAACTATAAAGGTTTCAATTTCAGCATAGTCAAACATGACTCCCTCATTACGCCAAATCTTCGCATCGACATAAATCAAACCTGACTCAGGGTCCATCTGTCCCCAAACAACAGCAACTGAATCATGCTTGATAGCCATGTCAACACCAACATAAGTAGGCCAATCAGGTTCTAATTTTATTGATGAGTCAGCTAACTCAGACCACAAACCATCAGGCAACCAGGACTCATCCTGGGTACGAGTCCACATATTGAGATGATAACGCTGGAACTCAGGCAACGGCAAAGCAGCACGACGACGGCGTAAGTTCTCAATCGGCCACCAACCACCAGCAAGTGCAGGGTTTACTTTTCGCCAGGTGTCCTCACTTTCAAAATCGTCTTTTTCATCAGGCTCCAACCAGTAAAAATAAAAATCGGGATCGTTAGACTCACCTGATTGTTTACGCTTTCCACGTAAGTAAAGACGGCCACAAAGAGTGTCCAGGTCATAACCAGCAGTTGTAATATTTAAAATTAATGAATCCTTACGCTTGGCTGTGTTGTTAGATAAAACATAATGAACCCGTTGCAAGTTTGGAGTGGACCATTCGTGAACTTCATCAGCAATGAATGCTGAGTTCCGACCACCGTCAGCTGTTCCAGCTTTAGCAGCAACACGATAGACACGACCAGGTCCATTTTTTACACCTATTGAATTTTGATAGACCTCAGTAATGCTTTTAAGATAAGGCGACTGTTCACACATACTCCTCATATTTCCAAAAACAATGTCGGCCTGTTCAAAACTTGCAGCTGCAACAGTCACCAGTGGGGAAGTGGTGCCATTGCCCAGGAGTTCATAAAGACCCAAAGCGGAAATTAATGCGGACTTTCCGTTTCCTTTTGGAACGCCCAACAAAGCCTCACGATGACGACGCTCGCCGTTATCATTTAATTCATACAAATTATAAATTATTTGCTTCTGCCATAAATCAAGTTTGAACGGTTGACCAAAGTAGTCACCCTCGCCATGCACGCAAAAATTCTCAATAAACTTTACAACACGGCCGCCCTTTGATTTAGCCAGTTTTTTTTCAATCTCAGACTTCGTCATTAAAAACCTTATTAGCACATTCGTAACAAATCTTATGAAGTTCATCTAAAACACCCAAGTAAATACCATCGACACCAGAATGTATTATGTTTTCAGTTGAGTTGCATCTATTGCATTTTTCAGTTTCAGCCATTATTCCTCCTCTAACAGTTCCAAAATCCTTGGATCATTTGCTGGGTCCTCGCTTGCATTTAACAATTCATTAATTGATGCTAGAGAAGTAGCAGCCTCGCCAACGGCAATCCCTAACCTTTGACGAGCCATCGGTGTTAAACCCAGCTCATTCTCTAGCCTCAATATTTGCGTTTCTAGTTTCAAAGCGTGTTCAGCAAGCGGATTAGTTCTAATCTGCCCCGTTGAACCACGGACAACTAGTGATTTTTTAACAACTTTTTGAACCCTGGCATATTGGTCATACATACCAAACAACCTCTCAACAGCTGGGATGTCAACTTTTTGAGCAACACCAGCAACATCAGAGTCCCAATATTCATACCAACGGTCCCTGGTTTGTTTTAACCATCCACGGGTAGGCTTTGGTGGGTCAGTTTTAAGTTCAGAACTGCCCGAAATTATTTGTAACTCACGAGATCGATGACCTTGAGCGTCCTCAGGCGGCTTTGCAAGCGGCCCTCGTTTACCCATTTAATCCACCTTTCAAATGTTGAATCTCAACATCGGGGTATGCATTTTGAAAACGCATGATAATGACATCTACATAAGCAGGGTCCAGTTCAATCGTGTAACACTTACGACCAAGTGCATGAGCAGCAATAAGTGTAGAACCTGAACCAGCAAAAGGGTCCAGGACAATGTCCCCAGGTTTACTCGAATACATTATGGCACGAGCTAAAAGCTCCAAGGGTTTCATAGTTGGATGGTCTTTATTATTTCTAGGCTTTGGAATATTCCAAACATTAGACGGACCCCAAACCATGTCAGCAACATTAAAATGACGAGATCCCTCAACAAACTCCGACTCAGGCCTTGAAAACAAACCAAGGCTCAACTCCTCGTTTTTAGCTTTATTAATATGCTCCAGGAACTCCTCAGCTTTGGCCTTTTCATTTAAGTCAACAGTCAAAGAAAAACCTGAATCAAAAGTGTCAAGTTGAGCTGAACCCAAAGACTCAGACTCCAGGTCGTCCCAAACATTAGAAATGTCTCTTTTACCAATGAAATAATGCGACTTACCCTCAGGCCAACCATACATAATAGGCTCAAACCTCCAGTGGAAGTCCGAACGCCCCAGGACAAATGAATCCTTAACCCAAATTATATTGCTTGAATAATGCATCTTTGCATTTGACCAGGCCTCAAAAACAGAACGAGTAGCAGCAGTAGCATAAAACATATAGACCGCTCCATCAGTAAAAACATGAATCAATGACAAAGCATCGTAAAGAAACTGCGTAAAACTTGCCTCGGCCATTTTGTCATTTTCAATCGAACGTCCATGCACGTCTTTGTAATCAACATTGTAAGGCGGGTCAGTTAAGCAAAGACCAGCCTGACCTTTCATAAATTTATAACTTGCAGGCTCAGTAGCAGAACCACAAACAACAACATGACCACCAAACTTATAAACATCACCAGGCTTCGTAACAGGATCCTCAGGCGGCTCAATAATTTCATTTTCATCAGGAAGTTCAGGAACGATACCTAATAATTTTTCAAGGTCAGCCAAGTCGTAACCAGTAGCTTCAAGCATTGACTCATCAACAGCAATACGCTCCAGCATTTCAGCCAAGGCCTTATCATCATAAGTGCCAAGGTCAGCAGTTCGGTTATCGGCTAAAGCAAAAGCCTCCGATACAGAAATATCCTCATCGACAATCGATGCAGCAATATGAGTCCACCCAAGTTTTATAGCAGCAAGCAGTTGATGGTTCCCTGAAATAACTACAAGAGAATCATCAGGCTCACGACGAGCAACGATTGGCTTACGCTGCCCAAACTTTTCGTAGCTTTTAACAACAGCCTCGACGTTGCCCTTTCTTGGATTACCAGGCAAAGCCTTAAACAGCTCGATTGGCGTAGCCAAATTTATTAGATCGCTTATTATTCCGTGTTTTTTATTAGACATTTACAACCCCCCAACTTACAGAAACATACAACAACAACGCACGACACGCATTAACAAAAAAAACAAAACTAACTAAAAACATAAACAACCCAAAAACATAAATAAACCTGAGCGTGAAAAAAGTGTTGAGTGGCGGGGTCGTAGCGGCCACCGCAAACACCAAAAAAAACAGGGTCCCCAGGCCACCACCCACAAGCAGAATAAAAGTCAATAAATTAACCAGTTTTGGCCCCCTTTGATGAGTTACATGAACGATGCAACACTTGCAGGTTGGCTAAGTCATTCGTTCCACCCTTTGATAACGGAACTTTATGGTCAACAGTCAGTGGGTCACCGACCGTACCGATACCCCCGCACCCAGTGCAATTTATTGCGTTTTTTAACAGAATTTGACGATTACGACGATACTCGCCCTGATTATAAGCACGACCTGGCCCTTTTCTTTGTTTTATACGCTGACAAGAACGACAAAAGGACCGAACAGTAGCAGTAGGATGAAATAAAGCCTGACAATTTAAGCAAGGCCTCGGTGGTTTATTTCTAACCTGGACCACCCCCACCCCCTTTATTTTCTAACAACGCCCCGATATAACTTAAACAAAACGCTTGAACATCCAACGCAGTCAAGTCCGAATCAGTTTGAATGTATTTATTATCAACTTCAATAAGCATTGTGAACTGACCAGCACGAACATCAGCATAAGGACCACGGTCAGCCTGCACGATGACATGAATTAAATTTACAATGCCTTCATTCTCAAAACGATAAAAGATACCTGTACCGTGGATGTTAGTTATCTCTTTAAAATGCGTTGATCCATACCTAAAGGACTCAGGCACAACCTCATTTACTAACCTTGCTGAATCTGTTTTAAAAACCACTATTTATTTCTTTCTTTCTTTATTTCTTTATCCATATACGCTACGCGGGGAGTACGCATACTAAACCAATACGTTATGCATTTCATAACGATTTTTTCTCAACCAAATCAGTAAACTTAAACTCATTCAAAGCCTGCGTTATTTCTTTGGCCTCTTGCTTTCTTTCTTTTTTTTCATCACGCCAAGCAGCAGCACGGTCACGGTTACGCTCAACCTGCTTAATGTACTTACCGCCATAATTATCCCAATCATGAATCCTTAAAGCATTATCATTATTTAAAGTGTCTACAAAACCACAATCGATCAATGCATGAGTTAAGACTTCAGAGTCACCAGGCCAAACACAAGCATGAGCAATCTCATCAGGGTCATTATCAAGGAACCCATGACCCCAGTTATTTAATGCAAACAGCCAAAAGTTAACTACAAGGCCAAGAGCATGAGCCTGCTCAATTTGTAGCTCCCTCGCTAACTTTCTAACCTTACGGTGGTCACGCAGACCAATGTCAACACGGGTCCACATTACTGCTCCTCATCCAAAGACTTAGCAATAGCTCTATCTTTTAAAAGCTCAAGGTAAAGGTCAAAAGGCATCACAACAACCTCTTTATCTTTTATTTTTGTGATGCAAGCAAAGCGTGCAGCGTTTTGAAATTGACGGACAAAAGACACTGTAGACCTTAAGGAATCAGCAAAACCATGCTTCCAGGGTAAAAAAGTCATTTCTTTTTTTTGTTTATCGCCTAATGCTTTAGTTAATTTTTTTAATGAGTCATCACTATTAGTCATCTTTTAGCTTTCTGTTCTTGGACAATTTCATCAGGTGTTCTTAAATTTAAAGTTTTCTTTTTATTTTCACGCCAAGACTTCTCATAAGTAACCATGCAAGGCTTACACCAGGATTTGACTCCGCCGATCCCTTTATTACGTTTTGAGAATCCATCAAGGCCTTTTCGTTCCTTACACTTACTGCAAACCTTTGAAATTAACGCACCCCACTCGTTATAGATTGGTGCAGCAGTTGACTGACGAACCCCAGCCTTTCGGTTTTCATTTATGCAGCTAGCACAGCGAGAGTGACGACCACCCCAATCATTATTATTAATCGGAATTTTATTAACACGCCTATAACAAGAAATACACCGACGACTAATGAGCCTGCCATTCCTGCTAAATTGGGGTTCAAGATTATTAAACTCATTAAAAGCCCTATTAATCGTTTTCTCAACAACAGAATGTGTATCCATTTTTTGACGATAAATACCAGGGATCCCCATGAAACCCTGGTCATCATTTCTAATGACTGATGTCGCAACACACTCAACCATCACTGGACATCCCAGGCAGACGAGATGCGTCTCAAAATACTCGAAATCCGAGTGCTGCCTTGGACTGTTTGGAAAAAATAGCGAAGTGTCAAGATTGTGACAACTAGCCCTAGAAAACCACTCACTAGAATAAGCAACCTCCTCAAACTCATGGACCCTCCGAATTAATACTTTCACCCTGCTCATGTTTTAACTCTTTCTTTATGTTTTTTTCATAAATGAAGTAATTATCACCGCACCATAAATGCAATCCCAGTCCGAGGTTCATAGCAGCCCGTTTAATTGCATCTGACTCCGCGTGTTTGAGATTGCTGGCATTAGAACCCTGGTCAAACTCAACATCACCTGCTCCTTGAACAGTAAAAGGCCTCCCACCAACATAAATAGTTAGAGTTCCTATACAGCCAGTTAACTTTCCTTCATCGTAGATTTCTCTCTCAATTCGCCAATCATAAAACCCAACAGTGTCCAGGAGTCGCTGACGCACAACACCGTGCTCAACATAATCGCCTCCACGTCCTCCAGGTTTACTTTTTATATAGTTAGCTGGAAATGGCGTAATTAATTCCTTTAGTTCTTTATTCATTGAAGTATGTTTTCTAAATCAGAACGTTTAATAAAGACCCTTCTTACACCTGGTAATTTAACAGACGGCATACGGCCATCCTTTACCATTTCATAAACTGAACTTTTAGAAATTTTTAAAAGTTTAGTGGCCTCATCAACGGTCAATAGATTTAGACTTTCAATATTGTTTAATTTTGTCAATTGACACTCCTAACATACCTACACGAGACAGCGGTAGCACATGAGTAACACCCTCGTGAACTAATACAGCAACATCAATGTCATTCTTTACATAACATTTAATAAACGTGGCATTTTTAAATTCTTTTAGTTCAGAACTTGGATGATCCATGAAAACCAGGTCAACCTTATCACCACGATGAAAATTGAAAGACCGCAGGGGATGTGTGCTACGTACGCTAGATGCATGGGCAGAACTTGAACCGTTCATTTTTTTATATTGCATCTTTACCCCTTTGGCCTTTCACTTCGCTGGTACAGAAAATATATTTTTCTGTGTACAATTAACTTAAAAGAACCGTTTTATATTATCAAAGTGTACTTTAATATTTTTTTACCACTCCAAGAACATAAAAGTCGTTCTTTTATAAATATTATATATTATTTGAACACTTTTCGCTTGAGGACGAGCGTGAAGTGTGTACAATGACCACATGAGGCTAGGCAATGCAGACCATACAGTTATGGCACCCGATAATTACGATTATTATAATAATTCTATGGTTAGCGACACAAACAATAATGACTTAACGTTTGCTATTGCTTTGTCTAGGTTACGCAAATGGAAATCCATTACACAACAAGAACTAGCTGATGACATCAATGTCAGCAAAACGACAATATCCTCATATGAGAGTTTAATTTTACATCGCGTACCACCAAAAGCGTTGATCGATACAATGGTCGATTATTTTGATGAGGAACTTAAAGTATTAAATTTTGATTTATACAAATTAGCTGGATTATACAACGTCATGGGTACAGCAAAGCAAACATCAATAGAAACTGAGTTAAAAGAAATTAAAGAAAATATAGCAGACTTGACCCTTAGCATTCAAGAAATCCAAAAGGCACTTTATAAGGACAACTAAAATGTACAGATCAGGTCATAATAAAAAATTAACTAAAGCTGATGAAAAACTTTATAAATCTTTTATTAAAACCCTACAAGGTAGCAGCTACGACAAAGAGGGGATTGTAACCGACAGCGACCTAGCTGACCTCATAGTTCACGACCCAACACCTGTAGTAATTTCTAACATTTATGACGGCGAAATCTTATGGTACAACGCTGCCTACTCAAATCTTGCATACGAACAGGGTTATAGACTAAAAGACGTTCGGAACTTTGAAGCACTACAAGAATTTTTAAAAGATACTTTATTTTTAGATGAGAATATGGACTTATTCGTAGACGACCCAGCAAATAATAAATTTACATTTGTTAGAGATTTAGTACTACACCGTTTATCGCAAAAACATACTGAGTTTGAGATTTTCTCAGATTGGATGTCGCATATTAAAGATAATGGACAAACACCTTTGACCCTTAGAACCGTCTACATTAATTTTAAACAAGCAATATACATCGTTACATTTGCGGATTTTGAAAAATTTATCAACATGATGCCTAAACGCTATTTAGAAATTGCACTTCACAATATGAATCAAAAAGACCCTGGATAAACCAGGGCCTTTTCTTTTGGTTAACAACCAGGATTATCCAGGCTGTCGAATCCTTAGTTTAGTTCATCGGCCCATTTAGATTGACCAGCAACAAGGTCCTCATCAGAGATGTGAACATAAGTGCGTAAAAACGTTTCAGGAGTCTGACCCAAAAGAGTAGCAGACGTACCAATCGGAACGTTAGCTCGGTGCAAACCAGTAGCCACGGTGTGGCGAGTTGCGTGCAAGCCCATGTAACGAAAACCGCCCTGCTTACAGTAACGTTTGAATGCAGCCGTGTATGAGTCAGGATAAGCAGCCCGACCATTACCACGATGGAATAACCAGCCATCATTAGACCACAAATCACGGTCATCATTGTTAGAGTTCCAAGCACGACCGTAAACTTGGCCATTGTGACAACGCTCCAGGTGCTTTTTAAGCTCCAGGGTCGACCCAACGTCAAGCGGAACCAAGCGGTTATGGTTCTTTTTTGAGCTGGACCCGACAAAGTCAACAGTACGGCCACCGTTCCTAACTTTTTCTACGTGCTTATTTATTTGAATAGTTGCAATAGAACCGTCAGCAGAATAATTAATATCCTCAAGACGGATACCACAAAGCTCCCCACGACGAAGTCCAGTGGTCAAAGCAAGATAAAAGAAAAAATAGTCACGACGGATGCCGTCATTTGCTTTTATAAATTCAAGGATCCCTCGAACTTCCTCAATTGAATAAGCGTCACGGTTTGACTTGGGTATTTTAACCCTGGCTGTGCTTTTCTTTTTCATTGGATTGGTTCCCATGGCGTTAGTTTCCACGGCCAACTCAAAAACAGAGCTAAGAACCCCCTGCATCCGAGCAAGATAGCCAACAGACAAACCCTCTGCCTTTTTTAACTCAAGCCAACGATTAAGAATCATTGGCTCAATTTGAGTCATTTTAAGAGAACCAAAATGGTCAACCCAGTGGTTATTAAAATACATTTCATACTTTCGCATGGTTTCAGCACGCTCAACCTTTAAACGACAAGACGGTAGCCAAACATTTAAACAAAAACTTTTAAAAGTTGCTTTGTCAACGATATGGCGAACAGTTCCTTTATTTACGCCGTCAAGATATTCAGCAGCAGCTGCCTGAGCGTCACCTTTAGTTTTATAAGTTCCTGACCAAATAACAACGTTACGGCCTTCGTGTTTTTCCTCAACAACAGCCTGATACTTTACGCCATTTTTATTTTGTCTTTTACGAATCCTTGACGATGCCATTAGATATCACCTCCAGGACAAAGAACATGTCGCCAGGACTCAACACGGTCCTGCGGACTAAACAAGTCCTCAATATCCTCAAAACCATAGCCACACTTACAACAAGTCTCAGGACCAGCAACGACACGAATATAGTCGTCGCATTCCCCATGATGACCACACTCGAACCACTCAACAAAAGAGCCATCGCCAACGTCCTCGATATAAGAGTCGAACTTAAAATGACCAGGGTCACTCGGAACAGGCAGACAACCAGTGTCGCATTTTTCAGCATGGAACCAATCGCCTTGACCAGTTTGGTCATAAAGACGAGCTCCATGCTTGCAAGTTTTAACAGCAGACATTATTGAACCTCCTCAAACTCAACAAGACGGTAGACCTTAGCCACACGGTCACAATCCTCTTGACGGATTTTATACTCGATAGCGTCGGTAAGAGTCTCAAAGTAGCCACAACCACCATAACGACCCTCGTCATTATAAGTTTTTACAATGAAATTTGGTCCATTTAAACGGTCCCAGGCTTCCTGACAAGCGTCAGCCATTTGATTAAGCTCAAAGTTTGAGAGCTTAACATTATGCGGCAAAGAGTCCTCAATGCTAAGCATAAGAACATTCTTTGACTTGCCTCTTTTAAGAACGCCGAGAACTTCCTCAGCGATCGCTTGATACTCCCAAGTAGAGAGCCTGACATTACCAGGCATTGTACTCATGATTGGATAGGTTAAATTAATTGCGTCCATTTTGACGACCTCCTTATTTTTGTTGCTAACCATGTGTTAATAAGACCATAATCATTGGCTATTTGCAAATAAAATGTTATATTTTTGGCCGACTTTTGGCCGACTTTAACCTGGAATTAATGAAATTATTGGATATAAAAGAAATCCTGGAATAACAAAGCCTATAAAAAGGCCGTTTTCTTTACATTAAATCCATAGTTTCCAGGGGTTCCACACCGTCCACAAAGCCTGGGGAGAGTAGGACACTGCCGACCTTTATTGGATAAACCCCGTTAACGCGGGGTTTATTTAGTTTTTAGACCCTTTATCAACACCATTTGGCCGACTTTTGGCCGACTTTCAGTAACCAAGGCGGTCATCGTCCAATTGACCATAAGCGGTAGAGTTTAGGCGGAAAAATGCAGAGTTGACTGCATCAGACACATTAAAGCGAATAACGAAGTCATCAGGGGTTATAGCAAAATTAACTCCGTCAATTATTGACTCTCTAGCAATTTGAGATCCCTCACCAGGCGGAGTTATTTCGATTTTTATACCGCTTGATAATTCAAGGCCTAGAACATTCAGCTGATTAGCAGCAGACAACGTGTCAACATTTAACACCATTGACGAAAACCTAGGCAAAGCATCTTTAAATTTAGCCAACAAAAACAAAGCAGCAGTAGCCACGTCAGCATCAGTTGAATTTAAAAGATTTGATCGCTCCAGGTAACGCTTTAAATATTTAGCCTGACTAGCAACATCAGCAGCAGACTGAGTCGAACCGCCCTCTCTTTTTAAGTTAATAACGTTATAAATCAAATCATCATCAACAGGCTGGTTTACCTCAAGATAAGGAATATCAGAACCATCATCAGAAAAAACAACAGACGAAGTAGTAGGAAATGACGAATGCCTGTTTTTAAAGTTTAGAGTTCCATCAGCACCAACAAATAATGCACCGTTCTCGCTTTTCTCAATTTCCTGAAGTAAAGATAAAACATTATTTGATTTATTTATCGACTGCATTATTGAATTACCAGTGTCGACTGAAGTAGAACCTGAAAACGCAACCTGTGCATTAGACAAGATAGATGAAACCATAGAACCTGAGTCAGTAGAACTAACAGACAAAGAACTGGTCTCAATATTTGCTAATTTAACAAAAGCATCAGAACAGGATACCTGCACCTTAGATGTTGTTTTATTTGGATATTGAGTAACCCAGTCAGTAACAAAACCAGTATAAAGATTAGTGTAAGTCGACTCACCAGCAACCAAACAATCAACTACGACCTGAATCAATGGTTCAATTCCAGGATAATAAGGACCTGCTGCATTAGCAGGGTTAAACCTGCCATCGGTAGAGTTTTCTAAAACAATTTGAGCAGTACCAGCCGAAAACGAGTTGAGATCCCTGGACCTTCCTCGATTTATTGAAACAGATTGAATGTAAGAAGTAACATCAGTAAGAGTAACAGCACCCCCAAGAACATTCCCTGAGTCGAGTCGACCACGAATCGCATCATCCAAAGTGAAAACATTTGGAGTAAACCCAAAGCGAACCCTAAGAGTTGGTGCAGCCATTAGATGACATCAAAGCCTGAAATACGAAGTGGAAGTGGACCATTTGAACGTTCAAACTTTCTAAGCTCCTCAACGATTTGACGACCGATGCTAGCACCATCAGCCCCCATCCCTGCATTTACGTTGATGTTTACATTGGTCTGGCCAAGGTTGCCGCCAGCTCTCGACAACGGAATTACAGCCTCAGGCCCACGTTCGCCAATTAAGGCAGTAGTTGGCTGAGATACAATACCACCCTTGGCCAAGCGTGGAATGTTAGGTAGGTCAGGCGGGTCTATATCTATGCCGAAAAATGAAAAACCAAGTCCTGAGTTTAAAGAATTAATAAAACCATTAATTTTATCAATTACTTTATTAAACACAAACTTGACCCCTTCAAATACAACACCAGCTGATGTTTTAAGAACCGTCGAAATAGTTTCTAAAAATGACTTCCCAAAATCTTTTAATTTTGGAGTTATAAAATCTTTCACTTTTTTTAATCCATCAACGATCGCTGAAGTTAATACTTTAACGATATCCCAGCCTGAACGGAAAAATTCTAATAAACCATTAAAAATACCTTTTAAACCCTCAACTGCTAAATTTACGTCACCAGTAAACAGACCCTTTAAAAAATCAACCCAACTCATAAAGTAATCTTTTAATTTATTAAAAAATACAGTAACAGCACCAACAGCATTCTCGAATCCCTTTTGAAAACCCTCACCCTTAAAAAATGCTACAAAACTACTAAACAAGTTACGCATAAAAGCAACTGAACGGTCCACAAAGTCCCTAAACACTTCAACATTGTCATAAGCAAAACGAAACCCAGCAGCCAAAGCAGCAACAGCACCAAGAATCAAAACAAATGGACTAAACAAAGCAGCAACCGCACCAGCAAGAGATACAACAGATGCCAGCAAGATCCCTCCAATAATTACAGCAAGACCAGTAAAGGCAACCTTAGGGTTTTCTTTGAAAAAATCATTAATACGTTTAAATACAGGCGTTAAACGCTCCTCAAGTTTTTCAAATGAAACCCGTATGTTATTAATTAAACCCTGAAACTGAGCAGAACCAATAAACTCCTTAACATTATCGCTAAATGCTTTAACCCTTGGCTGTAAATTTTGAAATGCAGCCTGTGCCTTATCAATAAACTCTAAAAGAACAGGTGCTAACTTTTGACCTATCTCAATTACAAAAACATTTATAGCTGCCCTTATTTTGTCCAGGACAAGACCAATACCACTTGCACCTTGCGTAAAAGCAGCCTCGGTAGCACCCGCAGCGTTACCAGCAGCCTCAAGTTCAGCAGCAAACTTTTCGGAACCTTTACCCGTTAAGGTTTGAATAGCACCAAGAGCCTCGACTGA
>Ga0075462_10000052_pt1 | contig 29712 bp, 42 predicted proteins | sample DEB08_DNA_4_FD_71487 | JGI IMG/M metagenome (GOLD analysis project Ga0075462, IMG submission 71487) | Aqueous microbial communities from the Delaware River and Bay under freshwater to marine salinity gradient to study organic matter... | ecosystem: Environmental > Aquatic > Marine > Coastal ...
AAGGTACGTTGTCCATAGGTCTTAAAAGAAAGGCCCGGAGGGAGAATGAACTCCCTCCAGGCTTGTTTGAGGTTCAAGGAAGATTAGAGTCCGCTAACATCGTGAGCGATAGAATATCCAAGGTCAGGATTGCGGGGTTTGGCACCCATGCGGATGTCTGCCAGGTAGTAACCACGGTTACCACGGTCATTGTCACCCTTATAGGTCTTCTGGTTCATGAAGTTGAACTCGCCAGTGTAGTCCTGCGGGTCAAACTTGATGCCATCGAATGCAGTGGGGCTGGAGGGCTCGTACACACACTCATAAACGTCAGCAGGAAGGATCGTGGCGATCTCCATTTCCGCCGTCTTATAAGCTGCATTGGGCTGGTGCTTAAATCCGAACGAGGTTGCTACGTTTTCTGTAGGGTAGATGTAAGTACCTGCATCCAGACCAGCCTCATTAGCACAACGCATTGGAAACACGTCCACAATCGGATAAAACCCTTTGATTGCGGCAGGATGTCCCAGTTGAGCAATGCGACTTTCAGGACGCAGCCACTTAAACGTCTCGGCATTTGCAGTTTCATCACGCCAGAGGTAATTTTTTACCTTTGGAGAAACAACGAGAGGAAGTATTGGGCGACCATTGGCAGTACCAATTGCGATCTCGTCAGTAACTCCACGAGCCACAAGATCCCAGTACAATTCCTCCAAGTGCCACCACTCTAATTGAGCTGGGGTGCCAGCAGTCAAGGTAGCATGACTAAAATCCTGGTCGTAGTTATCACTGACGGAAACACCGGATGTCGCTCCAGTAGGAACATACTTATTGGTGACCATTCCAATGTTCTGAACACGATACCAGTCAGAGAACACCACAGTGGTAAACTCACGAAGAGCCTTACCCCATGCACCAGCAGTCTCGGCGGCTTGCCAGGAACGCTTAATGTCGTCGAGAGCGATGTCAGCAGTCTCGAAAGAAACCTGACGAATCTCGAAGGTACGTTCCAGTTGACCACGACGAACTTCGTACTGGGTTGGGTTACCGACGTCAGCAAGTGTCGCAGTGCCTTCAGGAGAAGTTGGAGTGTTCGCAGGAGCACCAGCAAGCAATGCATTTGGATCATCGGTGTCACCACTGTCCTCTCCGTCGTAGTTCGTGCCATCGTGGTTGGTCCTCTTAATAGTCTCCATACGGAAATCCGTAAGGTCAGAACCAGCGGAACCATTCAATGGATACGTCTCTGGGAGTTCGTGAGTGTGGGTGACCACAGTTGGGTTCTCTCCATCAGCACCATTGTATTCGCGGTGGTTGACTAGAGAACGGACGGGATTGCCTCTAAAGAGGCGTTGAATTGTATCCTTTTGATACTGGTTCCGGCGGGTGCGGAAATAATTAGCTAAATTTGCCATTTTGGGTGAAAATTTGAGTTTCGATTTTCACCGGGCTTTCCCTTAGCAGTGAGCGACAGTTGAACCCGGTGGTTGGACTGTCCTCGTGCCATCGGGACCATTTGGCTCGCCTGTCGCTGGGGTGTCACCCAACAGCTCTCTGACTGTTCCGCTGGTCACTACCCAGCGATTGAGTTAAGCACAAAAATACCCCGCCCTGAGCGATTAGCTCAAGACAGGGTTATTCAAGTTACTGGAGTTACTATAGTTATGCACGAAAAGCCGCTTCTGCAGCTTGATCGTGATCCATGTCATCCATAGTCAATGATGCTCCAGTTGTATCTGATGGGCTGTATTTTGGACCTGCACCCTTGATCGCATCCAATTCGGCTTGCAGTGCTGCCACTTTCGCTCCGGCATTATCAGCGAGTCGAGGCAATACCCGCGTCATGACAAAACGATAGTGAGCTGCCTCGTTGGAGATTTGAGACAATTGTTGGTGGTCCATTTGACCAAATGCAATTTGTTCAGCGATTTTTGGAACCTCTGCCAAGTCTGCATTGTATGCATCCGCATGCTGCTTTGCTGCATCGTCGGCACCTTCTGGCACTGTCATCGGGACCAACGTCTCAGAGAATCCATTAGTCACTTCATCAAAAACAGCACGGGTTTGTGCTTGGAACCTTTCATTGGCGTCCTGGATAAACTTATCTGAGTCCGCAGCGACGGCATCACGGTCCTGAATCGTTCTCTCCAAAGACTGGGCTTGCAGAGTGAATTGATTCGCCCGATAGGGAGACAGGTCCTCAATAATCTCAGATACCTTATCCCCGAACTCCTTACCTGATAACGCAGCCAGGGATTCCACATTTAGGTCGATACCTTCAGCCTCGGCAATCGCCTTTAGAGAATCCTGGGCATCTTGAATTGGTTTCTCGTACTGATTGAAATATTCAGGATGAGATTTAAAATCCAGTTCCTTCAGCCTGGTAGAGAATCGATCATTTTCGCCCTCCAATTCCTTCACACGAGCTCTCAGGGAATCTGTTGTGGCGTCATCCGCCTTAGCCTCCATTTGGGCCTCCAATTCTTTCACACGGGCAACGGCGTCATTCTTGCGTTGCTTCATGATATCCCAGTTCGCTTTCTGAGGGGAATCGTCGGGCGGGGGAGTCAAGTCACTGTCATCGTCAGGGGTCTCCTTTTTGGAAGATTCCTTAGATTCCGTAGACTTCTCCTCCGCCTTTGGCTTGATCAGCTCACTTAGTAGCTCATCCGCTTGCGTGGGCTTTTTTTCTTCTGAGCCTTTCGACTCTTCGGTTTGCACTTTCGCTTCATGTTCTTTCACCTCCTCTCCAAAAATCTCTCTGGCATCATCCAAATGAGCCATTGCGTCATCGTTTTCGAGGTCGCGAATGACCTCCTGTTCAGTTTTTTCTTCGTCTCCCATGTCTCAACTTTCGTTAATGTTAAAATTCCGGTGATTGAAAGCTCTCCTCAATGGGATTTACATCCTTCTCAACGTGCGTAAGTGTCAGCAGATTATTCCGATACAATTCCCAACCTTGCAGTTGGTACAATCGGACATCTGCTGGGGTTTCCTGAGGGAAAACTCCAGGTCTTTTTGCCTCAAGAAAACTCATCGCCTTCTTTGTCGCAGGAAGATCCAGCCACTTACGAAGTTCTTCTCTTTCCGTATCGGTCATTTCTTTCCGACTGGGTAAAATGTTAGGGAGCAAAGGAATCGAGTCCTTGCGGTGAAAAATCCGTTGGAATAGTTTCATCGGTTTGCGTGGGTTGCATGTCGGCACCATCGAGTGTCGTTGGTCCTCCAAATTGTTGTTGATTAGCAAATGCCAGTGCCGTCTCCTCCATTTTTCGGATCATACCTTCAGCCACTGACGCAAGTTGTTTAAACTCCGCCTGCAATTGCTGGTAGTCCTGTTCCTGAAATGGATCCAGTTTGAGGTACTCGAGGTGTGTGGCGATGTGGGGCAGGGTAGTCTCCAGAGCTATCATTTGCTCCTGGGAGAGTGATGGTTGCGTAGGCATGCCTGCATTTGCTGGCATACCAATTTGCCCCTCTTCAATCGTTTGAGCGGTTCCCACAATTCCTTTTAGTGGCTCCATGTGGGTCATGATATGCATGACGTGGTCATCACGCTCGGTCACTTCAATAGGTACGCCGTCACCCAGGCTGGTATTTTCAATCTGGGCAAGGCGGACTGCACCCTTGTCCTCAAGCTGATCCTCTGGAAGGATAAACCGCTTCACTGAGGAAGCTCCAGTGGTACTTTCAATATACGCCTCCGTGGCAGCACGTCGATTGACATATCGGTTACCCTGGAGTTGAAGAAGTTGGAAGGAGATCTCGGCCTGCAGTGCTGCAGAGGTCTTTCCAGGGTCCGCTCCAGTACCAACAGTAACTTCAATTGTATGGAAAGCTTCCACTGGCATTTTGCCATCCTCGGTACACCGTTTTTTAAATAGCACCGCATCCGGATCAGTATTCCCTTTCCGGCGTAGTCTCTCGAACTGTTTCGCCATGATATTCTGGGCAAATTGTTTCAAGTAAAGGGTCGCGTTGGAGACTTCAACCTGAGATTGAAGATTAGCCAGGATCCGTGCTTGGGTAGCAGTATTTGATTGCTCAATCTGTTGGGATTGGTCCCTGTACCGGGCATTATTCCAATTGACTGTATCCTGGATCATTCCAAGAGCATCTCCAATTGATGACGAGCCCGGATAGTTTGGCAATTGCTCCAAATCTCTCGGCACGATATTGTACGCACCCATGTTCACAATCGGCAGGATAGTCCGAGTCCCTTCGGAGGTATCCCGAAAATTGAGACCTTCGATGGTGCAACGGTCCAGTACTTTACACTTCAATCGATTCGATGCGATGCTGGTTTGGTAGTTTTTGTATCCAAATCCTCTGACGGAATGGTAAAGTCCATTCCCGACTTCAAAGAAGACAAAACTAATATCGTCATCGATTGAATCACTTCGGAATGCGGTATCATGATCATCAAAAACGAAACCTGCAGTAGGGTTGTCCTCGCAGAACATCATCTTGCTGACTTTTCCGTCCCACTCTTTTACATAGAGGTAGACCATATTGATAGCACCATGCTCCTCAGAGACCTCAGTGCTCCGATTTCGGATACTATCCTCCATCTTTATTAGGTCATCCTCACTGGATGCCTTCTGTCCGTTTCTCAGAGTGTGATACAAAACATCCCGGATCTCTTTTACCTTCCAGCCACGGGTTGTGTTATGCCCCTTTGCTTTATCGGTCCGAATCTTCTCCCAGAGTTCAGACACTTGCATTTCCTGGCGGATGCAGACGATTTCCTGCTTACTGGATGCAGATTTTGCTCGTTCAGGGACGAGGACACCATTTGTTCTTATAGGTTCCCATCGGGCTGAGTCTTTATCTGGGAAAATGACAGGACCAACTCCATACATTAAATGGTTTCGTGAAAATTGGAGATAGTTCAGAACATACTCATCACCCCAGTCTTCAATGAATCGGTTAAAATTATGCACCAAGGTTTGAGACCATCGATCCTTATGTTGATGGTCTCCGTGGATTTCCACATTCAGAAGGTTGGATGTATCGTGCAGCAACCTCCAGTAGGAGACCTGGGCCTGCTCTAACGCACTGGCAGCATCTCCAAAATTGAAGTTTGCTCGCCAGGATTGCCCCTGCTCCGCCAGCTTTTGAGGATCATAGGGGCGTCCACCATTGATCTGGTTTTCGATGGAGGCAAATCCACGTTCCCGCTCATCACCCTTTTTCTTTAGTTTCTGGTAGAGAGTATTTGCAGAAACTACTGTTCCTACTCTCCGTTCGTTCGTAATTTCACTCAGGTCGTTCATGATACAGTTCTCGGTTTGTCCTGCCACCAGGACTCAGGAATCTCTGAACAAATTTGATGCTCAATCTCATCCGGGTAATTGCTGGTGTCATTCCCCAGGTAAGTCCGGTGGGTGATGACTCGTTCCTTGAGTGCCTCGAAAGTCGGTGCGGTGATAGGTAGCTGACTGTCTGGGTCCTTGAATTTCCATCCACCCGGGGGAATCAAGTGCGTAGTCCGCAACCATCTGATTTTATGCAAATCCATGTGCAAAACTCTCCTCTGCTACATCGCTGTAGGCCCTAGCTCGGTCCCACTGTGATTCATCCTCGTTTTCAGGGAGTTTTTCCTCACCGGTGACTGCTCCTTTACGCTTCAGGAGCTCAGTAAATAGTACAAATGCGTCCGCATGGTCAGGCGAGTAGCCTAACCGTTTTTTCATATCCTTCTTGGTCTCGATAGATTCCTTTTTGGACTTAATCTCGAACCTCCGGGCGGATAATTGCTCCCGCAACTTCTTGAAATCCATTGTGACTCCACCAATCAAACCAGATTCCATGAATATTCGGCAAGAAAACCAAAGCTCCGTAACAAATCGATCAAACTGGTCCCCACAGGTCATGTCATCAAATGCCCGAAGGCGTCGATCACTCGGTTTTCCCCAAAAATCGCACTTTTCGACTTTCCCCCACTCCTTGCGAAGGATCGCATAAACGCCCCGGCCAGCACCAGTAGTGTCCATGATGAAGTTTTCCGGCTTTACACCCCTGGCGTCACATTGGTTCATAACTTCATGAGCAATGACGTAGTCCAATGGTTCACCTCCGGGCCGAACTTTCGCCTTTACTGCCTGCTCTTCCTTAAAATTGAACGCAAACCTGGATCCATTCGCCTCCCCGTACTCTCCAAATTGGAGCATACATTCATCATCACCCTCGAAAGCAGGGTCCAATGCAGCACATGGCGTAGGTGGGTAGTTGTAGAAAATCGGCTCCACTGCTTGAGCCAGGATGTTCCGAGAAAAGATCGTCCCCATTGATCCGGCTGGAGGAAACCAACCACGCACGAAAATCCACCACCGGGGTGATTCAAAACCGTAGGATGTTTTGATTCTATCCACGTAATTTTGATCAATCAGGAATGGAAAGTATGGTTTCTTTCCCTCTGGTGGAGGATTCCGAAAGTTTGCCGATTTTAACCCGTCCAATCGAACACACACACCACCTCTAGCAGTCTCCCAGTAGAGATCCTGCTCTGCATCAATGGAGTTCCAACCGCGTGTCGGTTCACACCAGGTCCCAAACTCTCCATTTTCATTCTCGGGGTTCGCCAACATTGCCCAACGAAAGTCGTTATCTGTCATCAAGTTGGATGCTGCATCAAAGATCGCCTGGTGCGTACCTTCCGCCTCATCAATAATCACATATCGATGGTCCCTGGAGTGATTGCCCTGGATCCGGGTTACCGCCTCTTCGCCACGGTCTACTGCAATTCCCTCAATGACATATTTGTCCTCTTTTGGATTATCCATTGGACGCATCGTCATGTCATACGTCTTTACATGCATGAGCTCCCCCAAGACTGAGGTTTTATGAGCGGATACGATATCTGACCATAACCTCTTTTTGAGACCTGGTAGGTGAGTGGAGGTCAGCGTAATAATCGTGTTGGCAGCATCAGAAAGGTAGTGCGTGTAAGCGATATGGGCCAGCGTATGGGTATTGTGAGTGACGGTGAAGTCTCCAAGTAGGAACCTCCGATTTCCATCGATCTCAAACCCATAGTAAGTACCTTCGCCTAATGATTCCGCTCGGATCTCCTGGAGTAATGGATCTCTTGATATTTTCCCCTCCGCTTTTTTAGCAAGAGTAGGTATATTTTGCACCTCACCGGAAATATGAACATTCCAGTAAGTCCCTTCAAAGCCCAGTGATTTAATTTTCCCAGTAGTCTCAGTGAGGTTTGCCCCAAAACCTAAAGATCTTGCCAAAAATAGAATTTGATCAGCAAGTCCCTTCCATTTTGTGGTGATGGCATAAGCATTCTTGTCTACATACCCATCAGTGTCTATCAATCCAGCTAGTAATCTTAAGCGTCTTTCTCTGGATGCCAGGAGGTATTCTTGCGGGATTATCTTTTGACCAGTCGTCGCAAGTCCTCGAATAAATTGACGATAGTCACCGTGCCTTTCTTTGTTAACTGCTCTCCATCTTTTGCAACGGTCTTTTACTTGGTATTCTGAAACTGATAGTCCACGAGATGACCAATAGTTAATCCACTCATCAACTACCTTGCCTTTTGGTTTTGTGATTTCTAGCTCTCCCTTTGTGCCGTCACCAATCCATACCCCAAGGATATATGGATCGATCAAAAGCGGCTCTTTCTGCTTAGGAAAATCCACTCCGACCCGATATTGCTTCCAGACTCGTCGCTTAGTCTCGCCGTAAGTCAAAAACTCTTCCAGAGGCACATCACGAACATCTCCCTTTTCAAAGTCTGTGTTCTTTTTTGGGACGTAGGATGCTTTGAGAGAGAGAATGTGACTGCGATTGCAAACCCAGGGATCGCCTTTGCTGGGAATGATCTTAAACATTTCCTCTCGACCAGTGCAGACCCCTTGGACTTTACGAGGAGTAGAATCATCACCCATTAGCAAATCTCCTCGTTTTATGTCTTGCACTTTTTTCTTTTCGCCATTAAACATTAATACTTCTGTATTAACTTTTAAGCATTTTCCAGCACTGGCGTGTCCGATCACTGTCATCGTCCGGTAATTAGACCACGCCCATGTCATCAATTCCAAATCCTCTCTCCACCTCGGTACACCTGGAGCAATTTCCCCTTGGTAAAGGTGAGGCCAGAGAAGCATCATACAGTGTTTCAAGTGTAGATGCGTATCTTCAGCATTCGCCAGACACCATAGTTCTATCCGAAGGTCATCCCATTCATCAGGAAATGCATACCCGTGCCGCTCCATCAATTTACGTCTGGATTGAGCATCTGCATGCCCCGCTTCAGAAGTTTGAAATATTTTGCCTTAGTGATCTGACCACCTTTCGCCTCCAGTTTGTCCGTGTACTCCTGGATGGGCTTAATTCGGTCCAGAATTGGACCACGGATTAGCATATCCTTGATGATCTCCATGTAGTGGTAGTAGGCTTTGGACATCCAGTCCTTGTAGGAGGTTTCCATGTAGGCTGCGATCTCTCCAGATAGGGTTGCTGCCTCCGCAGAAGGAGAGTAGAGTTCAATTACCCGGGTCATCGGCTCTTCCACTCCATTTGGGGCCAGGACTTCCTTCGCCCCGAACATGATTTGGAAAATTGCGTCTGGATATCGATTGATGGTCAGCGGATCATCGCAGACCTTCACAAACCAATCGCCTTGCTGCATAAGGACAGGCGGTCCACTAGTCTTGAGCCAATATTTACCCACGCTGGCTGGAGTCTTTTCAGTAAAGAAACCCAACTGCTTGCTGGTAAACATGTCCTTCACCCAGTCCGCAATATCCGGGTTCTGGTCTACACCATCTACCATCCGAAATGCATCGAAGGGGCCTAATCCTGGAGTACTCACCACATACTCCCCGAAATTACGTCTTCTGATTTGATTTAACTCTTCACCTGTCAGTTCACTCATGTGTTTATACGAAAAAATTGGGAGCAGGGACTGGAATCGAACCAGTGTGGATGAGGTTATGAGTCTCATCTGGGAACCAACGCCCTCCCTACCATATCCTGTCTGGGACATACCCAATGAGCAATTATTGAGGATTAAACCGCACCCAGACAGGAAATCTATGAAAACCTTATACTAGCACCTATGACTGGTTCTGATCGAAAAAAAGTTTTCAGTTTGTGTTGACAGATTGAAAATAATACCAAAGATGGATGCTGTTGAATGATTCAACGCCTGCCCTGGCAGTTCCAGGAAGTCTACAAATACTGACAGAAAATGCACCTCACCTACATTCGCACCTTCTCCCTAATTGCTGATGCCCTTAAATGGGTTAGCCCAGCTCAACGCAATCTCCATAAATCGTGGAGCGTAAACCACTCCGGATCCTATAATGCAGAAATTGCGAGCATTGAATCCGCACCTGGGTTTTCAGGATGGCACGTTGTCAATGGCACCCTTGGGTATGCCTCTGACAAAAATGGTACAAAGTACCTTAACAAGTTTGAAATATTCCCTTTAGTCTCAGACGAGAAATACAACCTGCTCTCCTTTGATCCTACTGCAGCAGGTCGCCAGGAAGCTGTAGTATCCACCCACGTACAGGGACACCCTGTCGAGTATGACCTCGAAAACGCCAAACGTCTGGGCAAGAAGTTCGGGGACTACGTAGTCTCCGCTGGTGACTTCCCTATTAGTCTCGACCAGGGAAAAATCGATACCAACCAAGAGCGGACTCAGTTGATCAAGGCAGTCATTAGGAACTGCCTGTCATTCGGAGCACCTGTTCGCTCGAATGTTCACCAGGAGCTCAGTGACACCACCTTCCAGGCTCCCGAAGATGAGGAACTCTTCACCCTAATCGAGAAGGTTGAATCCAGTCTCTAATCACCTGGGTGGGATGGGAACCACTTAAAAGAACGAAAAATTTGGCGACTACAGAGTCCATGAATACATAGATGGAGTCTGGAACAATGCTGCTGACAATCACTGGGATAAAGCCACAGCAGAGAAGGCGAAGTCTGCATGTGTCAAAGGTGAGCCGATTGAGAGCCTGGCTGATCTATATCCTCAACTAGAACCAGGTGACTTACCTGCCAACCATTAATCATCATGACCATATTGCCTGAAAAATTCTCGATAACTCACAAGCGTGAGACCGACAAGGAGCTGGCCCATTCAGTGGTCCACTTCAATGGAGATTACGTCGGCTACTTTCTCTGTGACAACAGCAAGTACATCACTGCTGACCGGACATGGGCATTTGACCCAAGCCAGAGCTCTGGACTTCCGGTCATCACCGCACGAACCAGATCAAGCCTGGTGACCAAAATCAGGCAAGCCTTAGGAATTTAATCCAAACCACGCAGATACCATGACTAACACCAAAACCATCACCGGCTTCTACGGGAGCCATAACACTCCCTGCACTGTGTTCACCCTGGAGACCGAATATGGCACCTGGTACGCAGTGGAGGATTCTACCAATGTCAACTTCGTCCCAGTGACCATTGAGGATGGAGTGGATGTCGAACTCCTCCCAGACACCGACTACTTCAATTGGCCCCATGAGGTAGATAGCGAAGAGGAACTGGAAAGGGCGGTGGAAGCATGAGTAACATCATCCAATTCCCCTCCCGCCTGGCCGTCTCTCCACAAGTGCGTCAAGCTGCACTGGTTGACCAGGAAACAATTACCAGGTTCAAGGTCGGACATAAGTACACCTGCACCTCTGCCTGCGACTCTGACTGTGTCTTCAAATTCAAGGTACTCAAGCGGAGTGCCAAATTTGTAACTCTCCAGTACCATAACGAAACCCACCGGAGAAGAATCCAGTTGGATGATGACTGGGGCGAGTACTGCCTCCCGTTTGGATCCTTCTCAATGGCCCCAATCCTCAGAAGCTAACCACCATGAACAAAGAGACCCAAATCATCGGCCCCAAGTGGATCCTGGTCAAAACCGACCAAGGTGTCCACCTGGAGGATCGCAATGGCAAAACCTATGGACCTGACGACGAGATCCAGTTCCATCCATCCTGGAATAAACTCCCCGCCAGGAGAGCACTTAGGAGGTCCGTCCACGAGGGGAAGCTACTGGATGAGTTCTGTGGGGCCAAAGATCCTCCAAAGGATGCTCACATCCACCTGAGGGTGCCAATGGAGAAGAAAAACCAATTCGTGAAGTCTGCCCAGTCCGAGGGCAAGAAACTGACAGAGTGGATCTTAAAAAAATTAGAATAAGATGTGACCCTGCCCCTGATGTACATTTTGGATTCTTAGGATCCTCTCGTGAGTGTCTTGGCGTTCTCCAGTACCTCGTCTAGTGTTGGTGCGACCTCTTCCGTTACTTGCACATTGGTTTCTTTATCAAACCAAGTGATGAGGAGTTGCCATTCTTTGCGTTCTAGCGAATAGTTTAGTTCAATATCGGTTGTGCCGTGGATCTCTGCAATTTCTGCAATCTGCTCATCGATGGAGGGGTCTGGTTGCTTCCCTGCGGTGAGTATCCTGATTCTACCCTCAAGTTGCTGGATGGTGTTCTCAAGTTTTTTAATCTTCTTGTGGTAGTTTGCGTTGTGTGGGTTCATGTGCTCTGTTTCTCCTTTACTTCAGCGTCAATAACCCGATATGCAGCGGCTTTAATACTCCATATAACATGCAGGTGATCTTGTTTACTCTCTTCATTAAATGGATCTAGTTTTTTCTCCATCTCTTTGCATAGTTGGACTTGCTGTTTAAATGCGTTCCAGTCTCTTGTTGGTATGTCTAGTGTAACTTTCATGGTTGGTTTCTATGTGTTCAGTTGGTTTAATTTCTCCTTCATCGCCTGTACGTACATCCACAAATCAATAACTTCTTCCTCAATGTCAGAAAATGTAACTCGTTTTATTAATGGGTTTTCCCCATCTGTGTTATATTCCTTCATCCCGTCATTGAACTTCTCGTATGCCTTCTTCTGGAAGCGTTCCAGAGCGTTATCCCGCAGTAGTTCGTCTGGGTTTGGCTCCTTGTTGTGCTTGTGTGGGTCTTCCTGCTCAAACTGGATGCCAAGTTCTTCTAGGGTGAGAGTAGGGCAATCAGTGTAAGTATAGCTAGGACAGCCCCGCACAATATCTCCATCTTTATGTGTTCTTATCTTAGTAAATGGTGGCGTTTTTGAAATATATTCTTCTCCGTCTTGAATCCAGCTATAGCCTTGCTCAAAAAGCCATTTCTGCACCTGCCTGAACTGCTCCTCCGTGCAGTCCGTGAGATCCATCTGGAAGTCGATGAATCGCTTTGGTGCGTCTGGTTTTCTGCGACATCGCAGTTGTTTGTAAAAAAACATATTGGCAACCGCCCCTACCCAGCCTTGTTTTGGACAACATAACTCCCACCATTGCCAAGGGGTGTCACTGTGCTTTGCGTCCTCCGCGTAGAGTAGTTTATTGTACTTATGTGGGTCTGCTTCAGTGTAGTTAACTTCAGGCTTCTCCTGGTAATCCCTAAATGTAGTCAACTCGGCACACTCTAGTAAACTAGGTAGTCCAGTATCATGCCTAACCTCCTCTACCTTAGCCCTTTGCTTCCGCCACTCGGTTAGGTAGGTGGCGAGAGAGTTGCACTTAGATTGCCAGGGTTTATCAGGAACAAGCCCTTGTTGTATTGGTTCCCCATGTTTATTTATGAGTATCCACTTTCTTCCTACCTTGCCTTCAAATACCAGTCTATCATCATCCTTGTAGATGCCGTTTACGACCTCATCTGGTAGGTCACTGAACTCCTCTCGTGTAAGGGGGTTCATTTCCTCTAGTGGGTTTTTCCATAGTGTTTTCATAGTTCTTTCTGTGTGTTTACTCCTCGTCATACGCATAAACCAGCAACGGGGTCGCCTCACCTATGCTGAAACAACCAATGCTTCTACCTCCTTTAATCCTTCCTCTGCTCTCGCAAACACCCCGCGAGCCTTCACATCACAATCGATCCGGTCACGGAAACTGCGAATTGCCATGCTGATCGTCGTATGGTCACGATTAATAAACGCACCAATCCCCTCCTGCGTATAACCACGCATCGTCGCTAAATAACAAAACGCATGACGAGCCTCCACTACTATCTCCGGGCGACTCCTGCCCTGGATTACATCACCCGGCACACCATACCTGTCACTGATGGTCTCCAGAATTGAACTTAGCGATGGGGTGGTCACCGGGTAACCCCTTCCTCTAAAGCCAATTCGATCAAAGTTACCGCCAATAGTTCCGCCTTCACATGCGACCCCCTTGTTGGAATTAATACCGAAACCCCACTCGGCAAATGCTTCACGACAATTTCCATCTCACCCCATCGGTTGTCAGGCATAACCGTCTTCCGAACCTCTAAGTCTTTTACCTCTATTTTCATCACCAATAATAAATCCACGGTTTCTTGTCTAAAGGGAAGATCGCCTCCTCCGGTCGGGTCATCGCTATATGCAAAGCCGCCCTCGTTGCCGCTCTCCTGGGGCGATGTTTAAACGCCTTCCGCCACTCCTTCGGTTCTCGTCTCACCCAACCACGATTATGGTTCAAACGTGCCTTCTGCCCACGCCAATACCTCTTGCAATGGTGGTGTGTCCTGCTCATTCCTTACACCAGGGCTCCAGATCCCCGTTCTCCAAAATCCGATAATGCCAGGACACCCCATTCTCATCACCTCGGTGATAACAAATAATGTCCCCGTCAGATCGCTGGGCCTCAATATAGTACCCCGCCTTCAAATAACCACGAATCGCAACCTTCTGGGCATCTGTAGCCTCCGCCCACTGCATCACCATCAATTGCTCCCACCAAAACTCCCGCTGGGCAACCACCAACGCTTCCTCGAAATCCACCATCGAAGCAATAAGCTCCTCCGATACCTCATACTCCAGCATCCGATCACGCTCCGCATCCGCCAATTGTATCTTCTCTGCAAAACTTAAACCCATCACTCAAAATTCCCCCTTCACTTCCTCCCAATTATCCACAAAATCACGGTGCTCCACCAACCACCTCGAATCCGGGTCTCCACTGCGAAACGCCACCATATCCCCATCTTTCGGTGACCCCGCCTCTATCGCCTCAGAACTAATCCTCACACTATCCATCCGCTGGGACGCCCTCCAGGGATACATCACAATCTCTTCTTTCCGACGATACCTGCGAATCCTCACTTGTCTTCCAATCTGGTTCACGCCACATCCTCCGGTAATACGTAAAATGGATTACGATTCATGTCCGTCACCACCAGCAACGCACGAAAAGTACTCTCAATACAAAAATCATAACCAATTTCAGAACCCTGCCAGTCCGATATGCCATTTCGAAGAGTCCGCTCCCCAATCACTATCCCTACTTGATCAGGGATCTCCCGCCACTTCCATTCCTTTAAACGTGTTCTACGGTAATATCCACGGTCTTCATACCGCAAGCCACGCCGCAAACAACCAGATATCACCACCTTCTCCCCCAAATCAAACCTCCGGGGAGACTCTTCTGGAATCTTCTCATTCATCAATACCTTCTCCATCACACTTTTCGCCTCTCTAATTGATGTGGAGCCACCCAAAAACATTGGAAATACTTCGAGCCTTCCTCGACCACAGGCACCAAACCATTGCGATATTCAATATCCCCGGATAACTTCCCATCATCAAACGCCGCTCGGAATAACTCTCGATCCCAACCAATTACCACCACTGATCCTCCAATTGGCAAAACCCCATTGTAAATACACCGATCTGCTACCTTAAAACCACCAGTATGCTCCTCGATGAATCCCCGCTCAATAGGGGGAGGAATGTCAGTAATTCCACCTCCATACATCTGACCCCCGTCATCTTTACTAAACACACTCATCTCACAGTCCTTTCAGTAACTCCATCGCATGGACGAGATTCACTTCCACTTGAGTCTTCTCCTCTTGCAGGGTATTCACCTGTTTTGTCAGGGACGGTATGATCTTTTCCTGGTGCTCCAAATCACTCTCTAATTCACTAATCTTCTCCTGAAGAATATACTCACCCTCATGGGCTTTCGATAACTCCTTATTCCGGGCAGCAATGTCCTCGTTCGCCTCCTCTAATGCACAGGAAAATTCTGCAATACGACCCCTTAGAATCTCCTGCTTCCTCTCCCCAACCTCCAGCTTATGCCTGAAACCCGCATTCGCTTTATTCAACACTGTCGCTTCTTCCGCAATCTCTATTGCCTTCTTCTCCGCGTGGTCACGATCTCTCTCCAAGGTCTTGATTCGCTGATCCTGTGTGCCTAACTCCCAAGCCCGATCCTCCGCATCCTTCTTCACTTTCGTGAGTACATCATTTAAGCGATTTACCTTTTCCTGTAGTTCCTTCTCCCGCTTCTCCGCAGCCTTCCAGTCAAATCGTGCCTGGTCCCGATCACCCCGAGCTTTCTCCAAATGCACGCATAACTCCTTTCGCTTCTTGGCGGCTTTTCTTAACTCGCAGTCACATCGAGCGTTCACCTGATCCAACTCACCATGAAGATAGGATAATTTTTCGTTTAACTCAGTAACCTTAGCCGATGCCTCCTCCCTAGTCTTCTTAAACTTATCATTCAACCCAGCAACCTTATGATCTCGGTCCCTCTCCGCCTCCCAAGTACGCTTTCGCCACGAGTTTACATCCTCACCCATCGCATCCTCCTGGATCTGCGTCACAAACGCCTCCAACTCATCTGTTTCCAAATCGGAAATAGTTCCCCTCATCTCCGATATCCATTCACTTGCACTCTTCATTGTTCCTTAAACCTTTCTTCCAGAAAATGCCTGCCCCCAGTCCCCACCAGGAGCAGGCCAAACCATAATGTCAGTTTCTCTTTTCCGATTTCAACCCAAGGCTATTACACCACAGGATAAAAAATTGCCTCCTTGAATTGCTTCCTTCTACCCCAATTCACTACGCGTCTGGTGACTCCACCTTCGTTGAGGACTTCTTCCCTGCCTTCTTAATAGGTGCCTTCGCTGGTACCTCTGGAGACTTCGGTGCATCGGTCTTTACTGGGGTCGGGGTCGCTTCACCCACTTCCGACACAAATGCCACACTCTCGTTCACAAGCAAATTGTGGTTCCGGGAATCCCTACGCTCGCTCATCACATGCACCAACGCTCCCCCAGGTACCGACGCACTACGCGTCTCAATACGGATACGATCCTTCTTGCTCTCGTCCACGGACACTGTCCGCCATTCTAGTTTTGTTATGTTCATTTTTAATATATGTTATAGGTTACTCGAAAATTAGCAGGTGTCCATTGTGAGGGGGATGCGGTGAATGTGGTGGGGGTCGATCCGGCGGGTGGGGGGCCTACCCCGGGGGGGCGGTGGGGGTGTATCGGCCCTCATCCCGCATGAATACAGGGATTGAAGCACATTTGTACACGCTTCCTGTAGCAAGCGTTCACACATCAGTCGCATCCTGGGGCTCAGGTTGGGCCTTCTTGATCTCCACTCCTTCACTGAAGTAGACGTTGAAGGTATTGCCACCAGACTTCGCTCCAGGTCCGTCCAGGCCTAAATTCTTACGTGCGATATTCGATGCTCGGTCGGCGATCTTAAGAGCCGAATCCATGGCATCCAGGTCACCAGTCAGCTCCCCTTTGGAGTTCCTCTTTTTTGCCTCTTGTTCGAAGTAGTCGAACCCTGTTGTGGCAGCCGCAGCCGCCCTCCGACTGGTATCCTGGATGTGTTGTTCAGCGAGGGCGTTGCCCTTTTGATCGACGCCTTTGGTCACTAAATCAGTACCCGCTATAACGCATTCTTTGGCCCCTTCCGCGTCCTTTCTTACCTGATTCCATCGTAGGAGCTTAATCTTATTCCTAACGCCTCCTTGACCCCTCCCGAGGGCTTCAGCACACGCAACAACAGTTTCACCATCCTCAAGATACATCTTCTTCAGGATTTCAAGATCCTTCTTAGAGTAAGGCCTACCCGCCATAGTTCTGTACCTCCAATTGAATAGTGTTGGCGAACTTCCGGATACCATCGATGTTCCCGGCAACCTTCTTGGCTTTGGACTGAGGAAGTGATCGACTGAGTCTGACCTGAGCGGACCGGAGACGATCCTGTGCGGTAGCGAGGTCGTTGATAGCTGCTTTGATATCTGGGTTATCTTTCACTGGGAAAGAGCATACCACCAGGATGTTCATGATGGTCGGAACTTTATTGGAGTTATTGAAGTTTTCCAAGCCGACCTTTAATGATGTGACGCGTGTGTGATGTGCGGGATTTATTAAGTTACGCGTGAGGTCTTCTGACTACGCCACAATCCTAAAGGGATTCCTCTGGGGTTCCCTTTGGTTGCCTCTTCTTCTGTTGTGGTTTCCTCTGCCCCTGTCCTCCTGGTTCTGCTGCTGTAGTTCTGGAGCTACTGGTCTTCGACTACTGGGGTTCTGGGACTCGAACTATTTCTATTTTGGAAATGGATCAAAACCCGATCAAGAAACTTCCTTTCCTTCCCTTTGTAGGACAATCCACGCCGTTAGGCTGGTGGATTTGTCCGCTTCTTGCTTCCTTTTCGAGAGAGAACGTAGTTCTCTCGAAGGAAAGGGGCGGGGATGCATGACGCGATCATCATCTGCCTATGTACCTGATGCATGGTGATCCTGGGGATGATGGGGTGTGCATCATATATACGCATGCATGTAGGCATACATGATCTCGCACGCATTCGGACTATGACCGTACTATGCACTCATCCAGGGGCGTCATGGATGATGTATAGGCATGGTGTGCGAAGGAACTGAGCCCCTTTCGAAATTTAGAAACCCTCGCATGTATGGGCGATCGCGGGTGCATGACCGCATGACCTGCACACAGGTCATCTGGGCATTTCATGCACTCGATCAGGCGTAGATGAGACCCTTAGAGATCCAGGGGGACGCGGGGGTGGTTCCAATCCTCTGGCAATCCAGACATAATTACTTCAATATGATCAACCAGGTCCTCTGGGGTGGTGACAATGATTCCCTCATGCTTACTGAGTAACTCCCAAATCTTATGACTTGGATCCATTCGATAGGGGATCACCAGGATTATTGGTGTAACCTTCTCCATGTAGAACATTACGGAGTCAGCGAATAGATCCTTCAGGGTCTCCCTGGTGTCTTCTGCTGCGAGAACATACGCAAGTGGAGGTTCATCATCCAGGGTGATCGAATATGCAGTGGAGAAATCACCATACTCCGGGCAGTCTTCTAACTTGTAATGAAACTTACAGTCGGTTCCAAATGCCAACTTGTGGTAGTTAACTTTGTTATCAAGTATCCACTCAATATCATGATTCAAACCCGATGGTCGGCGACGAATCCTCTCTCTGATAATATCATTTATGAGTTTGGATCGATTGATCCCATACTTCTCACCCTGGGTATCGAGCCAATCAAAAACTTCATTCTCAAGACTTACGGAAGTATTTCTACTGCCTGATTTATTTTTTAATTCTTCGGTCATAACTAGGTTTCCTGTTACGAAAAAGGAGTCAAGACGCCTCATTTTGAGTAGGGGATTATCGAACAGGGCACTCCAATATGCACTGTATTCATGCGGAATGCAAGCTGCAAAATGAACCATTTTTCATTTTTCTAAAAAAGTGCTTGATGTTAGAAAGCTAACTTGCCAGCTTTTTAAACATGCCAAGGAAAATATTAAAAGATCCGTTCACTCAGTCTCGTTCCATATCAGTGACATTTAAACCTGAGACGATAACAAAACTGAATGACCTTTGTTTTGATTTGGGCATCTCCAGATCTCAATTTATGCAGGAACTAGTAACTTCCAGTCTTGATCGTAGAGAGAAGGCAAAAAACCGGAAACCAAGAAAGAGCAGCAAGTTAGGAAAGTAATATGAGTGAACAGGGAATATATACTAATCAGGAACTAATGACATTCAAAGCAGACCTGGGGAAGGTCTATGCGAATCTAAAAGAACAACATCCTGATGAGTTGTTTTTCAAGACCTCAGCATGGGGGATGAAAAGCTTAATCCCTGCCGACCTGAAGAGCAGGCAGTTGAGTCGCCCAAAGATTAAGGCGATGCTTGCCGACATAGCGGCAAAAGGAGATTTCATTATTGGAAAGCCCAAAGGATCCAATGGGCAATACTGGATACAACTCCAAGGTACTGAAGTCCCAAAAGAAGTGGAGGGCGAATTAGAATCAAATGTCCCTTTAGAGATTCAGTCATTTCGCCAACTCCTCAAAGACACTATTGGTAGGACCTACGGTGTAAGGAAATGCCAGGAAGCACTGCCCCACTTCAAAGCTCACTTCGCTCAGGAGACTCAGTCATGACCCAGGAAGAGCAAAAGAAGATCAACGAGCTCCTGGACTACCAGGAACGTGTAGCGGAGATCCAACGTCACCTCTACGGTAAAGGCCGTAGCTGGAGATCAGATCAAGCCGCAGATAGATGGAGCCGCAAACGATGAAAGACCCAATCTACTTTCACGCCACAGTGACCCTAGCGATTGCGACCCCATTCCTGACCATCGTTATCGTCATTCTGCAAGAACTTTTGAAGTAAACCCAAACCCAATAACCCAATGAGCAAATCCAATCGTCTCCGGCAACGGAGAGAATTACAGACCCGTCTACTGGCGGGAAACAAAGCGGTCTACCAGGACCGCGTCAGACGTCATCGTCCGAAGCACATCCGCACCGAGAATGGTGTGGTGACGGTAGTGCCTAAGACGTTCGTCTCAGCTCGCCGTCAGGCCAAGAAAGACGCCCAGGCCCTTCTCGAAGGTGCCAAGATCCACGAAGGCGAAGGTGATGAACTTCTCGAAAAGATCGAAACCACCTCCACCCGCAAACTCAGTCACCTGAACTTTTAGATCCCTGCATCAAAGATCAGGCAGTCCACCTTAACGTATATACACAATTTAGCCACCGTGCAGGTATAGTGACATGGCAGGCACCGGGAGTAACGGAGAGTTTTCTTATCATCTTTGTCTCTCCAAAGCAATAAAGCCCCGCAGCCCACGCTGCTCCCGGTGCCATTCAATTTCAGAAAAATCATGGAGTTCACTCTCAAAGTAAATCCGCCGACTGGCACCCACCAGTCCGCCCTTCGGGTCCTAAAAAACCGTAAGACTGGGAAGCAATTCGTCGGTAAGATGAAGTCGAGCGAAGGGAAGCGGATCCAGCAAATGTTCTGGAGTCTGCTTTCTGAGTACGCTCCAGAAAGTCCACTGACCGGACCTCTCCAGCTTCAGATCGCCTACGTCTATCCATGGCGGAAGTCCGAGACCAAAAAGAACAAAGCAACCGGGTGGTTCTGGAAAATCACCAAGCCTGACTGCACCAACTTTCCCAAGACACTGGAGGACTGCATGACAGACCTGGGGTTTTGGGAGGACGACAACCAAATCTGCCAACTACTGGTGGAAAAAGCCTGGGGCGACCAACCCGGCATCCGGGTCAAGATAGTGCAACTCAAACCAACCCAACCACCACGGTGGTACAAGACGGAAGGGACCATGACATGAAGGACTCCATCTATGTGACGCCACAACAAGTGGCAGACCATTTCCAAGTCGCTAAGAATACAGTCCGTAATTGGGCGGACGCTGGATTTATCCAAAGGTATTACCTGCCGACTGTAGGCAGGAATAAACAGAAGACCGTCCGCTTCCTGAGGAGTGACATGGTCCTCCTTGCCCGGAAGCAACCTTGGAACAATGCGGAGGTGCTCGACGCATGAACACCCGACTTCAGAGAAAGGCATCCCAGAGGTCTCACCCGATGGTGCAGACGATGCTACCGGAACCTTTTGATGAAGGACCAGTGGAGACACGTCTTATTCGCCTCTCCAAGTGGGCAGCAAATGTACACCCAGGAAGAACCTTTTCACTTAGGGAACTCAGTCGTTTGACCGGGATCCCTTATTCAACCCTCCGCGATCTTCAGTGTGATGCGGTGGATAAAATCGCAACCCAACTAATGGAAATCGGCAATGAGTTCATTAACAGAAGAACAGAAACAGGCACGTAAGTGTGCCAACGCCCTTTTGGGCAAAGAAATCGAACCGGGGGACGTCCCACAGGAATTGATCCCATACATCCTGGATAGCTTCGAGCGTCACACCAAAACCATGAAAGCCTTTAAGGACTATGCGAAGAAGCAAATGTTCGAAGGTGTGGAGGTGGCCGGATGGTTCGTCAAACCCGGCAACCCAGTCCGTAAGTTCACAAAGCTCGTGGAGCTCTCCCAGCACCTCAAAAAGGAGTATGGCTGCAGTGCCGAGACCTTTCGTGCCGCCTGCTCTATCAGTACTGGTGGTGTGAAAGATATCATCAAGGCCGGACTGCCTCCAGGCACTCCAGCTTCACAGATTGAGCATCTGGTCAACCAGTGTGTTGCGAACTACGGCACCACTAAACAGAACGCGGACAGTATCGCCCCGCTTCCAAAGTCTAAAGCCAAGGCAGCATAACCCATTTCGCCTGTCCGTCCCACATATTAACCCTCATTGGCTCAAAGGAGAGTCATGGTTCCAGTTAATATTCTCTATCAATCCGTATCTATCTAAACTGGGGCGGACAAGCATCACTTTCACTCAAACAAAACTATGTTCAAAATATCAAAAGGAATCATCTCCTCACCCGTCCGGGCCGTCATCTACGGTCCTGAAGGAGTGGGAAAATCAACGCTGGCGACTTGGGCTCCAAGTCCATTGTTCCTCGACCTCGAAAAAGGCACGAAGAATCTGGAAGTGGATCGTATCGAATACAGTCCTGAAGAGCATTGGGGACTCATTACCAAGAACTATTTGGAAGAGATCGCAAAAGCGACAGACTTCCCATATCGCTCTTTGGTGATTGACTCCATTGACTCTGTTCAGGAATCGATCAGTCAGTACATTTGTAGCAATGCCAATAAGCAGTCCATTGAGGACTTCGGTTACGGCAAAGGGTACACCCACCTTGCTGAAGCATTTACCCAACTTCTGGACTTGCTGGATCGCATCGTGGAACGTGGCATCCATGTCATCCTGATCGGTCATAGTGTAACCAAAAAGCACGAAGACCCCGGTCAAGTAGGATCCTATGACCGATTCGAACTGAATGCTGAAAAGAAGATTAGTCCAATTGTGAAAGAATGGGCGGACCTTCTCGGCTTCATGACCTATAAATCTACCCTCACCGATGGTGATAAGGGCAAGGTTGCTGTAGGTGGCAAGGAACGTGTAATATACCTGGAGCACAATGCGGCATGGGATGCGAAAAACCGTTACAACCTTCCGGCTGAAGTTCCAGCGGAATGGTCATCACTGGCACCTGCATTCAATTTCGAATACACGGCACCCAGCACAAAGCCCCAAATTCAGCTTGGACCAGAACCAGAGGTCCAAGATAAGGTAGAAGATAAGGTCCAAGATAGTGAGCCTGAAGAAGAGACAGTAGTGGATCCTCTGACGGAAACTGACGAGTCCGACAATGCGACTCCAGTCCAGCAGGAAAACATCAAATCCTTGTGGAAAAAATGCACAAAGGACCTGGACTTCAAGGCGACCCACATGAAGCAACTCTGGAAATTCTACAAACTGGAAGGTCCCGCAGGAACATGGTCCAAACTAACTAAGCCACAAGCGGCAAAGGTCATCTCGTTCCTTACATCGAAACTGGAGGCAGGCCCAGACGAATCCGCCGCTTAAATCAATAATCTAACCCTAAAACTCATTATTATGAAGTTCACAAAAACCGCCACAGGCGAACAAAAATCCTTTGAGCCATTGCCCGAAGGAGATTACAAACTGGTTTTTCTGGGAGTCACCCAGAAGACCGCAAAATCATCTGGGAACAAGATGGCAGTACTGGAGTTTCAAGTCGAAAAGACGACTCGAAAAGTCTCTGACGCCATTGTGCTTTTGGATTCAATGGACTGGAAATGGGAGCAGGTTCATACTGCATTTCATGGACCTCTTAAAAAAGGTGAGCAATTCGATATCGACACGGATGCTCTCATCGGTCAACGGTGTGAAGCCCATCTCAAAATTGAGACTTACACCAATGACGAAGGTGACCTGAAGAAGGTCAACCGGATTGGTTACTATAAGACCAAAGATGGTACCACCCAGGGAACCACAAAGACTCATGCAGCTCCAAAGCAGGAGGATACGATGGAAGTTCCTAAGACTCCAGAAGGTGCTCAGGACACTGACGACGATGAAGATTCAGACGTTCCCTTCTGATGCAACTCCGCCCTTACCAGACTGAAGCAATTCAGTCCGTGATCCGCGACTTCCGGGAGCATGAACGTGTTCTCGGAGTCGCCGGGACAGGGGCTGGAAAGACAATCCTTGCATCTGAGCTGATGAATGTAGCCAAAGGAAATACACTATTCCTGGCCGATGCTACAAAATTGGTGGAACAGAACGCAGACAAGTTCCATCAGTACACCGGACGCAAGGTGTCAGTCGAGCAGGGCGAAAACCACGCCCATCCAGACAGTTCCACTGTGGTTGGCACCACTCAATCGATGGTAAGGCGACTCTGGAAATGGGATCCTAAACACTTCTCTCTGGTGATTGTAGACGAGGCCCACCGAAATTGTCTGGGCGACCAGTGCCAGAAGGTCCTCAATTATTTCAAATCTGCAAAAGTACTTGGGTTGACTGCCACGCCCTGGAGGAAAGACCGCAAACAATTGGGCGACTTCTTCGAGAAGATATCGTTCGAGGTAGGGATGGTTCGTCTGATCCGGGAAGGGTACCTATCCAGAATAACGATCAAGTCTGTACCAGTACCGATTGATCTAACTGGAGTCCGCACGAAAAATGGAGACTACCGGGAAGAAGACCTTGGCGAAGCGATTGAACCCCACTTGGAAGAAGCAGCACATCTATTGGCGAAGCATGCCAGTGACCGCAAAACCGTCTGCTTCCTTCCACTTATTGAAATTTCAAAAAAATTCCGGGATGCCTGCCAACGTGCAGGGCTCTACGCAGTGCATGTGGATGGAGTGGATCGAACTGCACTGGATGAATACGAGCAGGGTGAAGCCCAAGTCATCTGCAACGCCAGTCTTCTTACTACTGGATGGGATCACCCGGCAACCGATTGTGTGTACATCCTGAGACCGACCAAAAGCCTGAGTCTATACCAGCAAATGGTGGGACGTGGCACCAGGATTGCAGAAGGGAAAGAGAACCTGCTTCTGCTGGACCCACTCTACTTGACCGACAAGCTGAAAATTATCACTCCGGCCAGACTGGTAGCTTCGAAACCTGAAGAGGCGGAGTTCATCAATAATCAATTCCAGGAAGAAGAAGAGGTAGACCTCCTGGATGCTGAAAGTTTGGCCGAGGAAGAGCGGATGGAAGCATTGGAAGCTGAAATCAAGGCTCAACGTAGACGAAGTGCCAGGACCGTGGATGCTCTGGACTTCTGCCTCAAACTGAACCTTCCAGACTTGGCGACCTACGAACCAGAAACAATGTGGGAGATGGAGCCACCTACCGCCAACCAGATTGCGACTTTGGAAAAGTTCGGAATGGATGACATCGGGATCTCCAACCGAGGTCATGTCAGCAAAATCCTGGATCTACTTTTTACCCGCCGCCGAGAAGGAATGGCGAGCCCAAAACAAGTAAGGATGTTGGAGAGGTTCAAATACCCTGACCCCGGAATGGCTACTTTTACTGAGGCATCGGCTTTTATTGATACGAGATTAGGGAAGAAATGATCATAACAGCAACAGCACAAGGAACCGAAAAACCATCGGCGACCCCGGTAGACTATCGACAGATTGCACAGGACGTCCTCGGCCATATTGAATGGGAAGACGGCGGTACGACAGGATACTGCAAATGTCCAGGGCAACATCTGCACACTGGAAAGAATAGTGATAAAGATACCATGGTCCACCTAGCCGATGGCAGACCTCCAACCATCACCTGTTTTCATAACTCCTGTAAACCTGAGGTTGACCGGGCGAATACAATCCTTCGTTCTGAATTGGGTAAGGCGGAGGCTCGGTCAGAAAGCACATCTCGTCTGGTTGGTCGCAGAAAACTACGTAAACCAATTCCCGATACTGATGAATATCCTGACGACACGGAACGGTTCCTAACCTATTGTTTTGAACCAGGCGATATCGTATCCATCGAATGCACTGAACTGATTGATGGCCAGGAAGTACCTAAAGGGGCAGGTACCAATATTTACCCTGTTGATCATTGGCTTGAGGGAATCCGAAACGGAGACCAGCACCCAAAATCTTACTTCGGGGGAAACGCCCACGGAACCTATATTCGGATCAACCCAATTGAGCGGGGGACTCATGGTGGCAATAATGACGTCACAAATTATCGGTACACTTTGATCGAGTCAGATGAAGGGACTAAAGAAGAGCAGGAAAAAATCATCAGAGCCAGCAAACTTCCCGTTCATGCCTTGATAGATTCTGGAGGAAAATCTATCCACGCTTGGGTCCATGTTGGTGCTGCCAACCTACAGCAGTACCATAAACGCCGACAGAAACTCTGGGATGCACTCCCGGATGGATTTGTCATTGATGAGCAGAACAAGAACCCTTCCCGGTTCTCCAGATTGCCTGGATGTAATCGTGGAGACCAGGAACAAAAACTTTTAGCCCTTGGACTCGGTCCCCGTGATTATGATGAGTGGGATCTACTTAATGATCTTTCTGAAGAGTCTCCAGAGTTTGGGCCGGATTTCCTGATCAAGTATGATGTTCAAAATGACCCTAATAATGTCATTGGGAACCGCTGGCTCTGTAAAGGTGCTGTTTTTGGATTCGTGGGGCCTACTGGGGTAGGGAAGTCCACCTTACTGATGCAGGCAGTAATGGATTGGGGTCTGGGCCGCGACTTCTTTGGAATCAAGCCTATCCATCCACTCAAGAGTTATATTATCCAACACGAAAATGATGATGGAGATTTAGCGGAACAATTCCAAGGTGTAGCCGAGGGGATTGGATTGAGTGGACCTGAGATTGAAATGCTCCAGGAGAAGCTGATCTTTCGAAATGTGCTGAAACATGTGGGGATGGATCTCGGCAAGCTTCTGGAGTACACCATTGATCGACACGAGCCTGACATTCTTTGGATCGATCCTCTAATGCATTATGTCGGTGGTGATCTTTCTGACCAGGAATACATGACCGAGTGGCTTTCCAGAATGATCCTACCTATTGCCAAGGATACAGGCACCATCATCGGTCTAGTCCAGCATACAGGGAAACCAGTCAAAGACTCCCGGAAGATGGATGCCCTCACTGGCACCGATCTGGCCTATCAAGGGTTTGGCACAAGTATTATTCCGAATGCATGTAGGGAGATGATCAACCTGAGTCAGGTCCGAGCTCCAGACGACCAACCACGGACCTTCCGACTCGATCTCTGCAAGCGTAGAAACAAAGCAGGGATGCGGAACGTCGATGGCGAGCTTTCCAATCATATTTACATCCAGCATGCCCAGAAGGGCGTCTGTTGGAACCTTTGTAAACAACCACCAGCACCAGAGAAAAAGAAATGAAAGCATCCTCTCGTCCTAGAATCCCAAAACCCAGAAGGAAGTCTCACTGCCATCCAGTTAGACGTGGATATCGATACATCACCGTTAACCTCAAGACTGGCGTTTGGACCAGCGTACATCCGAAATAAGGCATGAGATACCACAACATCCAGATCAACATCGAGTTCCCTGGCACTGAGACCACTGAGTGTCTTCGAGTGGATTCAGAACAGGGTCAACTATTCATGTCACTCAACAAAGGTGACACAATCAATGTAGGACTAGACACTGTCTCTCTCGCTCTCCAGGGAGTGAAACCAGGAGTATATGAGATTACCTCTCGTTGCCTGAATGTTTCCTATTACAGGAACCACAGTAAGCTCGACTCGCTGTACCTGAATATCCAAACCAAGAAACTAAAATGAGAAAGAACAAAAGTAGAACCAACAACGGCAAGCCACCTGAAGAAATCCTTCGAAGGCTTGGACTCACGAAAGAACAAGTGCATACAGCACAGAAGCAATTGAAATTCGTTATTCCTGGAAACACACCAGAAGCTAAACGACTGGTCGCAAACGCGAGGATGCTATGAACGCACTACCACCAGCCCTACCTGAAGACGCGGACAAACGTAAAGAATTTCCCATCTACTCAGGTTTTATTAAGTACTTCCCCCATGCAATTGCGGCGGTAGCAAACCTATCCTACCAAGGGAACCAGCAGCACAGTCCTGGGCAACCTCTGCACTGGGCGATGGAAAAGAGCACTGACGAACCAGACGCTCTGATGCGTCACTTGATCGGTGCTGCAGAATCCCAGATTGCCACCAACAAGGATCGAGAGATCCAGGAGGCGACTCGTGTTGCTTGGCGTGGAATGGCAAATTTGCAGAGGTTACTTACTGGGCAGGAGGCAGGTAGAGCGGGAGTGCTTAATGGATGCCCAGAGTTTGAACCTAAGGCAGAATACCAAAGTATTCCTCTGACTCAGCCTGACTAGGACCTGCATCCACGTAGACCCGGTGAAAGACATCGGAGGTCGCAGTATGCCCCATCGTCCTCCGGCACCATTCTTCACCACGCCAGTATCCATAACTCGCAAAGGAGTGTCGGGCTCCATCTGGTGGATATTTAATACCGAGACGCTTACAAGCCCGGTATCGGGCCTGGGTGAAACCGGAATAACTATGGATCACTGGACCCTTTTCTTTTTTATAGGCTTCAAGCCAAGACCATAGATTTTCAGGAAGGTCTGATAGGACCCGGCGTCTCCGAGTCTTTGATACTTTCCCTTCAATAATGATACGTTGCCTGCGAAAGTGAATATCATCCCAGCGTAAACGATCCAGTTCCCCCATTGGGCGAATTCCGGCAAATAGAGCCAACGCCATCCCTGCACGGTATTTTGGTAAAATGCCATTTAGTATATCCTCGGCTTCATCAGGATATAGTATCCCAACTCCAGTCTCATCCTCGGCGAGTCGGGTCCATTGAAGCTTGGAAAACTTGTATGGTGGTAACCAAGTCCGCCCCTGGTCTTCATTTCCACACCAATTAAAGAAGGAGACTGTGTCACTGCACCAGGCCTTACGGAGAACATTGGTGGCTGCTGACTTCTCAATGAATTTGATGACATCTTTCCGCTCAATGGTCTTCATCCCTACATCGCCAAAGAACTTTCCTAATTCCCCCAAACGATGCTTTCTGGTGCGAATCGTGTGACTCCTCCAGCCTTTTTTCTCTCCATAGGACAAATACTCATCAATAGCCCAGTGGAGCGAACGACTTTGTGTGGTTGTATTGCCTTTGCTTGATACAACTTCAAAGACGCCTTCTTCGCGTTCAATCTTCCATTCATCAACCCACGTTTCTCTTTCTAGTTGTGTGTAAAAGAATTTGGCGAATGGCTTTGCCCCATCCACTTTGACCCGAACTCCGAAACATTTCTTGCCAAGTTTTTGTTTCGAGCGATCAAGGAGTCTGTAAATTTTTATTTTTTTGGTCATAGAATTTGGGTTACTAAATTAAGTAACCCAACCCTCAAAAAATGCCCTTGGGTTACTTTTTGGGTTACTTTTTCTTGTACTTTTTGACTCTCTTGACCCTGTTGAAAGTAACCCGATTCGTCAACTATCTCCTTCTTGATCCCTTTATTTAAGCGGTTTCCCGCTCTATTAGTGACTTGGTGCTCCCGCCGGGACTCGAACCCAGATTTTCGGCTCCGGAAACCAAAGATATCCATTTCTATCAAAGGGATAAGTAGGGTCGGGTTACTCCAAAAAGTAACCCAATGCTGTTTTTTAGGTTGATCTGTACACATAACTTACTGATTATCGTGTACATGAAAATCGCATTTTCCTATTTAAGAGTTTCCTCCATCGGGCAGATCGATGGGAACGGATTAACCCGTCAGGAAGAAAACATTCGTGCCTTCGCAAAAGCGAATGGATACAAGATTGTTAAGACCTTCAGTGATGAAGGTGTAAGTGGAACCACTGATGGATTTTCTCGCCAGGGTCTCTCTGACCTTATTGCGAGCGTGGAGGAAGGCGTCACCATCCTGGTGGAGTCCAGTGACCGTATCGCACGGGATTTACTGGTAGGGGAGGTCATCCTTGCCCAATTCAGAGATGCTGGCATTCCCGTATTTGACACCAGTGGTGTGGAACTCACCAACATCGAAGGGGACTCCACCCGCACCCTGATCCGCCAGGTCCTCGGAGCAGTGGCAGAGTTCCAGAAAAGTCAGCTTGTTGCCCGTCTGGCTTCTGCCCGTGCTCACGTAAAGGCCCAGACTGGTCGCTGTGGTGGTCAGAAACCCTACGATGACCAGGAAACCATTTCCAAGATTGTTGGACTCCGTGAAGAGAAGGTCTCCATTCGTGGGATTGCTGAGATCCTTAATGGCGAGGGTGTACCTTCTCCAAAGGGTGGCACCTGGCACGGCACCACCGTTGCCCGTGTCCTCAAACAGGCGGCGTAAACTTTCACTCTACCAATTCCGCTTCCGGAACAAGCAGAACTCCAGAAGCTCCTTGAGCAGCAATTGGTCACCAAGCCAGAACCTCCACGACTGCACCAGGATGAACTTCCAGGGTTCCTTCCAAACCTCGGGTTCTTTGCGGCTCTCAAATCCTTCTGCTCAGAGTTCCATGAGCAGTATCCTGGCGTTCGTTACTGGGAAGGGACCGCTGCACAGTTCCGGGATACTTGTCAGCAGTTCAAGGTAGGCATCACTCACTCTAACCTATTGATCGGGAAATGGTTCTCCTTGATGGGGGAGGATGATTCAATCCGGTACGTGAAT
>Ga0075462_10000080_pt1 | contig 25497 bp, 24 predicted proteins | sample DEB08_DNA_4_FD_71487 | JGI IMG/M metagenome (GOLD analysis project Ga0075462, IMG submission 71487) | Aqueous microbial communities from the Delaware River and Bay under freshwater to marine salinity gradient to study organic matter... | ecosystem: Environmental > Aquatic > Marine > Coastal ...
AGAAGCGAGAATGGCAAATTATTTTTTTCAGCAAAACGCTTGTGAGACTCTACGCTGTCTAAACTAACGCCAAAAACTATTGATCTACTAGAAATAATTCTCTCTACTGCATCACGAAAATCACACGCTTGGGTGGTGCACCCCGGGGTGTCATCTTTTGGGTAGAAGTATAAAATGACCCAACTCCCTTTATAGTCATTTAAGTTGTGGGAGAGGTTGTTTTGGTCTTTAAGAATAAAGTTAGGAGCCTGGTTACCTACACTCAGACCAGCGAGACCGCCCATGGAAAAAAATACAAGAAGGACCGAAACAAAAAATTGCCTTAAAAGTTTTAACATGTAAAAAAATCTTAAATTAACTCGCTACAGTTTTGCAAAATGATTTATATCTAAATTTTCTTTATTGTTTTGTTTAGCACTTAGATACCAGTTCATTGCTTTAAGGAGTTGCTTTTCATCAATATTGTTTCTTCTGCAATATGATATGGTTGATTTTTTTAACGTATTTTCAGTCATTGTTTTTTTCATCTTTGTTGTTAAAGTTGCCTTAGTTGGCCGGTAGGAGTAACCTGCCAACCAAAGCGGGTACCTCAAGAGCCAAACGGAGAGAGAATGGCATAGGTATTCGAGGTTCTTAAAAATCACAATTAAATTATCTAAATATTGTTTTAGGTATTAGAGACTCACAAGATGGTTATGTATAATCTAGGCTAAAGCATAGATAGAAATAACACTCTGTTTAATTAGCAACTTAAAGGGGTAGTAGTTACCAAATAAGTCTCTAATACACTAAAACAATGTGTACATAATAGGCTGCATTTTGAATAGTCAAATGTTTTCTATATGGATTTTTGATGAAGACTTAATGAAGATTCTTTCTTTTGTAAAGTTTTGATTTACAATGCAATTTTTATTACAGTATTAAACACTTATTATGCAAACAATTCTGATAGTAGAAGACGATAAAACAATCGCAGAAAGTATTTGTTTTATCCTAGAAAAAGATTCATTCAATTGCAAATGGTTTGATAACGGAAAGGATGCGATTGAGTACCACAAGGATAATGAAGTTGATCTCATTTTGCTGGATGTTGGTCTGCCCGATATGAGTGGCTTTGATTTGCTTAGGAAAGTTAGAGAAAAATCAAACATACCAGTAATCATTATCTCTGCAAGAGATGATGAGTCAGATCAAGTCCTTGGGTTGGAAGGATTAGGTGCGAATGCCTATGTTACAAAACCTCTAAGTCCAAGGCTGGTCGTTGCACATGTTCGTGCTCAGCTCAGAATGGTCAAGCCAGAGGTAAAGAGCGGAGACTCTAAATTTAGTATCAATCATGCCATGCAGCGTGTTGTATTTTTAAATCAAGAGTTAACTCTAACACCTGCAGAATTTAAAATTCTCTCGCATCTAGTTAAAAATCCAAATCGGGTTCACTCGAGAGAATATCTAATGAGTATTATTTGGGATAGGCCCCATGGTTCAGATATTAAAACCATTAATACTCATATCAAATCAATACGTAAGCGCCTTCACGAGTTAGATGAAGACAATGAGTATATCGAAACCCATCGTGGCATAGGATATAGCCTTATTGAATGAAGCGCTTTAGGCTCAATATTGGTACAAAGCTATTTCTTCTTTACTTTATTGTAAGTTCAAGCCTGCTATGGGTTTTTGCTCAAAGAACAACGATTGAATCGGCAAAATCAGTAATGGTTGAGGTCTCTAGCCTTATGAGCAGAGTTGCCTCTCAGAATAATAAAGATGGTGAAATTGATCTTGAGACTTTTGAAACTCTCATTGTTAACTATCTCAGATCTCAGAGAAATACAATTGATAAGAATACTCCACAAAAGCTAGAAAATTTAGCTATCTACGTGACCGACAAGGATGGTCTTCTAGTATTAGATTCAAGAGGACTCACCTTGGGTACAGACATGCGTGAGATTAATGAGGTTGGCTCTGCTCTAAGCGGTATATCAGACACAACCAACATTATTGTTGAAGAGTCTAGAGGACCAAGAAAAGCAAGAGGAGCAGTAATTGAATATTTCCTTCAATCAAGGTATCTCAATGCATCCAACCCAATTTATGGAGACAGAGGGGAAATCTTAGGGGCAGTCGTAGTCGTAGCTCCTTTAATCGACCTGATGGGTGAGAATTACCTTCTGAGGTTTATTTTTTATATTTTTGTGATTGCATTACTTTTTGGATTTCTAGGAAGTTATCGTATATCCAGAAACATCAATAGGGTTCAGAAATATACTTCGAATCTCTTTAGTGGTGAAGATGTGCTAATGCCAGATTTAAATAATCAGTTCAATAAGCTTGCCAGAACCATTAGAGATGCTCGTGCGGATGTTGAGCTCAAGGACGATGTAGAACAATATATTGATACACTTGCACATGAGCTAAGAACCCCCATAACAGGAATACAGCTAACTGCTGAGAATCTTTTAAGCCCAATGACAGATAAACAAAGGAAGCGCTTTGTTGAAAACATTCTTGAATCTAATAAGCATATGGATTTGTTGGTAAATAGACTCTTAGACTTGTCAAGAATTGAGCGGCGTGAGGTGCTAAAAAATGTAGAAAATTTGAAAATCAAGGAGGTTATTCAAACGGTTCTTAAGGCGCCAAGTCGAGAAAAAACTATCCTTGATAAAGATCTAAAAATTGATATTCAGATTAATTCGAATGCATCACTCAAAGCTGAAAAAATTCTACTTGAGCAAGCTATCGGTAATATTATTAATAATGCTTTAGACTTTAGCCCATCCTCTGGGACTATTACCATCAAAGCCTCTCAAACCAATGCAGCTATTTCAATTATTGTTTTAGATGACGGGCCAGGAATACCCCCTCAAGTCATTAACAAGTTATTTACAAGATTCTTCTCAGTGTCTAGACCTGATACTGGAGTCAGAGGTAATGGACTTGGATTAAGATTTGTTCGCAAGATTATGAAACTCCATGGAGGAGAAGTAAGTCTTCAAAATCGCTTTATTCAGCAAGGTGCAGAAGCAAAACTAAGATTCCCAATAAATTTAAAATAACCAATAAATATCAAATCATTAACGTATGAATAAATTGCCTTTAAAAATAGTGTTTTCAAGTTCTAGACAAAAGTTTTTAATATGGTATTATTCGCGGGTTTTGTAATGAATTTTTGAGTCTAATATGAAAATAATCATCCCAGTTAAAAGAGTTCTCGATCCATACACTCAAGCAAGAGTAAATAAACAAACTCAACAAGTCGACCTGACCAATGCCAAGATGGCAATGAATCCGTTTTGTGAAATTGCAGTTGAAGAGGCTCTAACACTCAAAGAGAGTGGCTCAGCATCTGAAACTATCGCAGTCAGTATTGGAACAGATAAAACAGTAGATACACTCAGAACAGCTTTAGCTATGGGTGTAGATCGTGCAATATTCATAAAGACTGACTCTGAGCTTGATCTTCAACCACTTCATGTCGCTAAAATTCTGGCAAACATAATCAAGCGTGAAGAAGCTGAGCTAGTAATTATGGGCAAACAAGCTGTTGATAATGACAACAATCAAACTGGGCAGATGTTATCAGGATTAATTGACTATTCACTTGGCACCTTTATCTCAAAATTTGATTTGAGTGATGATGCAAGCAGTGTTGAAATTGGCCGTGAAATTGACTCAGGTATTGAAACTAGAAAACTTAACTTGCCTGCAATTGTCACTGTTGATCTCCGTCTAAATGAACCAAGGTATGCATCCCTGCCAAATATTATGAAAGCAAGATCTAAACCTTTGGAAACAATTGAATTATCGAGCCTTGGTATTGATACATCTCCTCGAATTAAAATTTTAAGTGTTGAGGAGTCTGGAACCAAAGATAGAGCTTCAAAGCAAGTTAGCTCTGCTGAAGAGCTTTTTACAGAATTAAATCAAATGGGAGTTCTATAATGTCAGCACTCATATTAATCGAACTAAATGGCTCAGATGTAAGCGCAAATACTCGAGCTGCAATTACAGCTGCCTTGAACCTCTCAGACAGTCTTGATGCACTAGTTCTTACAAATGATGCCTCAAACGCATCTTCTGTGTCAGCGCTTGCAGGAATTAATTCGGTCAAGATGATTGTAGATGATGCACTTGAACATGCCAACGTCGAAGTGGCAAGTAGACTTATCGCAGATGTAATGAATGATTACAGCTTCTTAGTGGCAGGTTCTTCTACTTTTAGTAAGAATATTTTGCCGCGAGTCGGTGCCCTTCTAGACGTTCAGCCTATTTCTGATGTTTGCGAAATTAAATCAAAAAATACTTTTGTTCGTCCGCTCTATGCTGGAAACGTTATGGCAACCGTTGAAACATCTGATGAAACAATTGTAATGACCGTTAGGGCTACAGCTTTTGAGCACTCAGGAGACGGTGGTTCAGCATCTGTAGAGACAATTTCAGCTTCTATGCCAAGTGCAAATTCTGAGTTTATTTCATTACAAGAGTCTGTATCTGAGCGTCCAGAACTTACAACTGCAGAGAGAATTGTCTCAGGTGGACGAGGACTAGGTTCAAAAGAAAACTTTGCTTTAATTGAACAGTTAGCAGACAAGCTAGATGCAGCCATTGGCGCCTCAAGAGCTGCTGTTGATGCTGGCTTTATTTCGAACGATTATCAAGTTGGTCAAACAGGTAAAGTGGTTGCCCCGAAACTCTATCTTGCAGTAGGCATATCAGGAGCAATACAACACCTTGCAGGCATGAAAGACTCTCAGGTCATTGTGGTGATAAATAATGACCCTGATGCGCCAATGTCTAGAATGGCTGATTTGGTTTGGCAGGTAGACTTATTTGATGCTCTTAATGAGCTTAACGCTTATCAGGTATAAAATAGTACTAGATGGAAAGAGAATCGATTGAATATGATGTTGTGATAGTTGGAGGGGGCCCTTCGGGACTTGCTTCAGCCTGTAAGCTTAAACAATTAAACCCTAATCTCTCGGTTTGTCTTCTTGAAAAAGGGTCTGAAATTGGCTCACATATTCTCTCTGGTGCTGTTTTTGAGCCCAAAACACTCTTTGATCTTTTTCCAGAAGATGCTAAGGATTGCCCCTCACTCAAAACTCCAGTTGCAAAAGATGATCTTTTCTGGCTAACAGGTGAGAACAAAAGTATTAAAGTCCCCTCATGGCTTATGCCTAAAAGCCTTCATAATAAAGGAAATTATATTATTTCTTTAGGTGAGCTCTGCCAATGGATTTCTGAGAAAGCAATGGAACTGGGTGTTGATATTTTTCCAGGCTTTCCAGCACAAAACTATTTAAAAGATGAGAGTGGTCGAGTTATTGGAATATCGACAGGTGATATGGGCATTGATAAAGAAGGTAACCAAAAAGGTACTTTCACCCCAGGAATGGATATTCTTGCTAAGCAAACTATTTTTGCAGAGGGTGCTAGAGGTCATCTAGGTAAGCAGTTAATCCGGGAGTTTAATCTTGATGAAGGAAAAACGCCCCAACACTTTGCTATTGGCTTTAAAGAAATTTGGGAAGTGGAGAATGATAATCATAGCCCTGGAGATGTAGTCCACACCATGGGCTGGCCACTCAATGAAGGAACAACGGGTGGAGGTTTTCTCTATCATTTTGACAATAAAAAAGTTGCAGTAGGTCTGATTGTTGACCTTAACTATACCAACCCAAGTCATAGCCCATTTCAAGAATTTCAACAGTTTAAGAAGCATCCAAAAATTAAAGAGTTTTTAGAATCAGGAAAGCGTGTTTCATATGGAGCTCGAGCCATCACAAAAGGAGGCATTAACTCTTTGGTTAAGATGGACTTTAATGGTGGGATGATTGTTGGTTGTGATGCAGGAACACTCAATCCTAGTAAGATTAAGGGTAGTCATTGTGCCCTACAGTCTGGAATTCTTGCTGCAGAATATATTCACAAAATTCTTAATGAAGAAATTTGTGATTTTGATGATTTATTTAAAGGTAGCTCTCTTTATCAGGAGCTCTACAAGTCAAGAAACTTTAGTGCTGCAATGCACAAGTTTGGATTTTATTTAGGAGCGGCATACAACTTCATAGAGTCCAATATCTTTAGAAATGCATTGCCATTTACCATTAAAGATGAGCAAAAAGATTGTGACTCTTTGAACCTTAATAACCCTCTTTATGCAAAAGAGTACCCTGCCCCTGACAATGTTTTAAGTTTTGATATTACTTCATCTTTATTCCTGTCAGGCACTAACCATGAAGAAGATCAACCCGTGCATCTTAAGTTGACCGATCCATCAATCCCACTGACTCGGAACAAAGAGCTATTTGATGAGCCTGCCCAGAGGTATTGCCCCGCTGGGGTTTACGAGATTGTTGATAAAGAAGGTGAAGAATACTTTCAAATCAATGCTCAAAATTGTCTCCACTGTAAGACTTGCGATATTAAAGATCCATCTCAAAATATTAACTGGACACCGCCTGAAGGCGGAGGTGGTCCAAACTATATTGGAATGTAAGCTTACTTAACCTGATTTGCCGTTACAACAACCGTATTAACTATCTCATCTACGCTGCACCCCCTTGATAAGTCATTAACTGGCTTAGATAATCCTTGAAGAATTGGACCTACTGCTTTAGCTCCTGAGAAGCGCTGAACAAGTTTGTACCCGATATTACCTGAATCAAGATTAGGAAAGACAAAGACATTTGCCGGTGGTATAAAAGTAGACTCTGGGTCTTTAATCTTCAACACATCTGAATCAAGGGCTGCATCCAACTGAACGTTTCCAATAACCTTGGCATTTGGAAGTCTAGATTTAACAATTTCAGTTGCCTGCCTGACTTTGTCTACCTCGCTATGTTTGGCGCTCTGATTGGTAGAAAAAGAGAGCATAGCAAGCTTTGGATCTTCATCTAAAAAAGATTGAGCTGTTTCATAGGCACTGCAAGCAATTTCAGCTAGCTCATTTGCACTAGGTGAGATATTCATAGCGCAATCTGTAAAGATTAAGTTTTCACCATACCTGTTGTGATCTTCATCGAAAACCATTAAAAACATACTCGAAACAAGATTACTGTTCTCAGAGACGCCAATAATTCTAAGCGCGCTACTCAAAACTTCCTGGCTTGGAGTAATGGCACCTGTAACAACGCCATCCACCTCAGATCTGTGCAGTGCAATCATAGCGCATACACTTGGACTTGAAAGCATTTCTAATGCAGCCTCAAAGGAGACGCCCTTGTGTTTTCTGAGCTCAAATAATGTTTGAGCATATTCAAGCCTCAAATCTTCGTTTTTAAGGTTTATTGAATCAACACCCAGAGAAGATGCTACATTTTCATCAAAAAGGACGATTTGAGCCAATTTTTGATCTGCAATAGTGTGAGCCGCCTCTATCACTCTAGAGTCAATTGATTCAGGTAATAAAATACGTGGATATTTGGTCTGAGCCCTTCTGTTTAAATCATCTAATAACGGCATCATATATTCCCAATAAAGTTAAATATAGTTTACATGATTTTTTTTAATTCAATTTGAACTGTCAACTTTATTCATCAAAATCTATGATTACTTGAAGACTTATAAGATTAGTCCAAATAATTAATTTTTTAACACATATATATATGAGTATACTTTTATTAATAAAAAATCATAAATTTAGTTAATGGCCCAAAAGCTTTACCAAACTGTTATGGATCATATAAATGATAGAATTTCCAGTGAAGACTTTAAGATTGGTGATTTTATCCCTTCTGAATCTCAACTTTCAAAGCATCTAAATGTTAGCGTTGGAACTGTTAGAAAGGCAATTGATAAACTAGAAAATAATAATATTCTTCATCGATATCATGGAAAAGGCACTTGCGTAAAATCAAATTTATTGACTATGAAAAATGACTTTAGAGCTGAAAGATTAGATTTGGCCGCTGCATTCAGATTTACAGCAAGGCTTAATATGCATGAGGCAGTTGCTAATCACTTTAGTTTGGCAGTTAATAAGAGTGGGTCAAAGTTTCTATTAAATCCAATAGGTAAGCATTTCAGTGAAATCTCAGCAAGCGACTTGATTCTCATTGATGCTAACGATAAGAATACAATGTCTCAGCCAAATGCTCCTGACCCCACTGCCTGGGCTATTCACAGCGCTTTACATCGAAACAACCCACAGGCACGCTGCATCCTTCATGTTCACCCTCAATATGCAACCATTCTGTCATCCCTAGATGACAAAGAAATGAAGCCGATCGATCAAAACACAATGCGTTTTTATGACAGAGTTTCAATTGATAGGGACTTTAGTGGAATGGGACTAGGAAAGGAAGCAGAAAGATTGAGCACCCTTCTGGGTGACAATCCAGTTCTCATGATGGGAAATCATGGCGTTTTGACTGCTGCTAGAACAGTCGCGAGCGCCTTTGATGAATTATATTATTTTGAGAGATCGTGCCAAACACTCATTGGAGCATACCAAACAGGAAAAAAAATTCATGTTGTAAGCGATAAAGTAGCTAAAAAGACAGCTCAGCAGTGGATAGATTATGACGCCTCTGATCTGCATTTTGCAGCCCTAAAACGTATTTTAGACAAAGAAGAGCCTGACTATAAAAACTAATAATAGGAGAGATCATGCCAAAACTTGACGTTGATTATGTAAGAGAACAGTTTCCAGCTTTTAGAGACCCGCTAAGCTCTAAATGGTCGTTCTTTGAAAATGCAGGTGGTAGCTATGTCCCATCCAATGTGATTGAGCGCTTAAATCACTTTATGACCTCGACTAAGGTTCAGCCTTACGCAGAGTTTGACACCTCAGCTATAGCCGGTGATAACATGGATAAGGCGACCAATTTTTTTGCTGAGATGATCAACGCTAATAATGATGAAATCATAATTGGTGGCTCTACAACGATGAACATGTATGTGTTATCTAACGCAATGAGAAGCCTTTTAAGTCCTGGCGACGAAGTAATTGTCACTAATCAGGACCATGAAGCAAATGTAGGTGCTTGGAGAAGGCTTGCTGATTATGGCATGATAGTCAAGGAGTGGCAAATCAATAACGATACTGCTGAACTTGAAATAGATGACTTGAAAACACTCTTATCTGAAAAAACAAAAATTGTTGCTGTGACTCACTGCTCAAATATTGTTGGATCTATCAATGACCTAAAATCGATTGCTGAACTTGTCCATCAATACGATGCATATATAGTTGGAGATGGTGTCTCTTATGCTCCCCATGGATTCCCAGATGTAAAGAGCCTAGACGTTGATTTTTATGCTTTTAGTCTTTACAAAACGTATGGACCCCATTTAGGTCTTTTGTATGGAAAAAAAGAGATTCTAAATCAACTACCTAATCAAAATCATGAGTTTTTAGAGGGTGATGTGCCCTACACTCTTAATCCTGGTGGCCCAAATCATGAGGAACTCTCTTGCTTAGTTGGAGTTTATGAATACTTTATGAATCTCTTTGAGCACCACTACCCTGGTGAAAACCTTTCTATTAGACAGAAAATTCACAAGGTAAATGAATTAATTGCAGAGCATGAAAAGGAGATTGCAAATCCACTTCTTGATTACTTGAGTAATAGAAGTGACATAAGACTCATCGGCAAGGAAACAATCACTGACAAAGACAGAGCGCCAACGATTGCCTTTACCATGAAAAACAAGTCATCCAAAGATTTAAGTAGTGAGCTTGTAAAGCACGGGATTGCAACAAGGAATGATAATTTCTATGCCTGGAGATGTCTAATGTCCCTTGGCATAGATGTGGATGATGGTGTTGTAAGAACCAGCATGGTTCACTACAACACTCATGATGATGTCAGTAATCTAATTAAAGCTTTAAAACAGATTTAGATTGAAAAGCCTTCCTTAAAGTAAAGGAAGGCTAATAAAAAAACTAATTAACTCTTTGCAAAATCGCCTAACTGATCTCTATAAAAATAAAGAATATAGGCAGCTAAAACCCCAAGTATGACAGGTGCAAACGCTCCAGGCATGCTTAACGCAATGTGAGTAATAAAACCTCCAATCATGGTGCATACAAGAAGTGCCGCTCCAAAAACTTGTTTGTTTGGAAGCCATATCAATACAACTGCAGTAACTTCGATTAAACCTGTTACATACCTGAACCATTGACCCCACCCGATCATCTCATACATACCAACCATTTGCGCATCGCCCATAATTTTAAACGCGCCTGCACTTAAAAAGGCCAGCGACAAAAGAATTTTTACAAGCGGTATTAAATATTTACTTAATTTATTCATAATTTACTCCTATGATTTATATAAAAAACTCTCTAAAAAGAGAGTTTTTTTTGATTAGTGCCTTTATTCAACCAGTGATATGATTTTTAACGAAGCGTGATTAACGCCAGCATTCTCTCTACTTTCAATCATATTAGGCTCTTTTAATTGCTTGTCCTCGATTGAATTCATTTCGACAACTGTAAATACATTACTTTCGTTGCCCTTTTCATGGCCATAAGCTAAAACTTTAACGTTATCTTTTTGTCTCATAGCCTCATTGGATTCGAATGCTTTCTTCCAGACCTGGTAACCTTTGGTAACATCAAAATTTGATATTACTATCATTTCTCTCCTTTATTTTGAATAGCAGCTCCTTGAACAGGAGCTGCCTGTGAAAATATTTTAATTTTCACTTTTTTCAATCATCGCCGCTTTGTCAGCATCAGTTTTTGCCGCATACTCTTCTTCCGTTAACATATGCCAGCCAATACAATTTCCAGTAGGTGATCTACCGCAACCACATGTAACATTTTCTTTTTTAACGCTATCCATCATTTTTTCCTTTGAATTGTTAGATTATTACCAGCTTTTGACTTCAGTGCTGGCGCCTGATTAAATAACGCCTCTGCAGATTAATAGCGTTTAGTCATTGAAAAAAATTATAATCGTTTATAATTTGCAATAAAGCCAGTATTAAACAAATTACTATTACATATTATGAAACAATACTCTTTAATTGAATTAGAAACCTATCAGGCTGTTGTTGAAGCCGGCAGTTTTAACCTAGCCGCCGACAGATTGAGCACAAGTGCTGCAACTGTGAGTCGTCGCATAAGTACCCTAGAATCAGCTTTAGGTGTTAGATTACTCAATCGGACGACTAGGAATATAAATCTGACAGAAGCTGGAGAGCAATACCTTGATGACGTTAAAAATATCTTAGAAAGCGTAGAGATCTCAGAAGAAAAGATTGATGAAGGTAAAGCAGAAGTAAAGGGTGAGTTACGAATTGCAGCCCCACTTAGTTTTGGCATTAAGCATTTATCCCCAATACTTCCCTCATTCATGAAGAGTCATCCAAATTTAATCATCAACCTAAAGCTTGAAGACAGCCAGACTGACCTTCAAGCTGAAGGAATAGATATAGCGCTTCGGATTACTCAAAATATTAAGGATTCATCCCTTATTGCAACGCCATTGTGCTCAATTCCCATAGTAATTTGCGCCTCACCAGAGTATATCAATAAACACGGCAAACCTAAATCCATAAATGACATTCAAAAGTACAATTTTCTTGGATATAGCTTGGCATCGAATAACCTTCAAAATCGACTTGGTTCAAATTCTGATCCTCGAATTGGCTTTGTGGCAAATAATGGTGATGTCATAAGGGAGGCTGCAATTAATGGTTTAGGGATTACTGCACTTCCATTATTCTTGATTGAAGACGATTTAAAAAATGGAAAATTAGTAACGATAATCGATAATCAAGTTAAACCTGAAACACTATATGCCGTTAGATTGTCTCGAAGATATACTCCAACAAAGGTCAAAGTGATGGTTGATTATTTAAAACAAAACTTTCAACAATAAAACAAATTATTTGATACTACTAATTAATTCTTCAATAACATTATCATCGATTGAGACAGAATAATCTTTTTTACCAAATACTTTATCTTCAACATCTGAAATATATTCTTTATAAGCGCTTACTCTCTCATTATGCAATCTTTTGTACTCACTGGAGAGGTCTATATACTTTTTGGCATGCCTAGGAAAAAAATCTTTATTTTCACCCAAAATATCTGCAGAAAATAGATATTGAGCATCACAGTCAGCTCCAGAACCTAATGAGATGGTAAATAGAGAGGTTCTATTGGTAATCTCTTTAGCTAGCCTATCAGGTATAACCTCTAGTTCAATAGCAAAGGCGCCTGCAGACTCATAACTCTTAGCTATATTCCAGACATCTTTTGCTTCCTTTAAAGATTTTCCAACCGCCCTGTAACCACCAGTCAAAGTAATTTTTGGAGGTATGAGTCCAGCATGTGCAATTACAGGAACCCCTTCTCTCGCTAAAACTTCAATAACTTGAGGGCTCATAGGGCAATAAATGGACTGGGCACCATGATTCATTGCTTGCATAGCACTTCTCAAAGCTTCATCTGCATTAGCATGCTCTCCCCACTGCAATCCAAACTGAAAATGAACACCTTTGAGCGACCTTGGGAAGTGTGACTTGGATTCAGAATACCCTGTACCAATGATTTCTATGCCAGCCTCTTTAGCTGCGATCGCTTGATCCAATGTATCCACTTGAACGAACTTAACAGTTCTTTTTCCCTTGAGATTTTTAAGATCGAAAACAGTCAACCCTAAGTCATTCATCATCAAACCCTCTGATAAAGAGTTGGAAACATTTTTCCGGATAAATCGTCACCATTTTGATAACCATTTGACTCCATTATGGCTCTTTCAGCTTGGGCCCAATCCCCTCGATACTCAATTCTAGAGCCTTCTTTAGCCATTCTTAATGTATATCTATGAATGTCATTCTTTGGCATTGATTGGCTCAGGCTTCCATGGAGTGTGCGAATGTCAAAAAAGACACAATCACCTATATCTAGGTCCCAATGCAGAAACTCATAGTCATCCTTGTTTTCAAGAATATTTGGAGTAATGTCATAACTTTTTCCGTTGACTATTCCAGCCACTCCATCATCAGGGTGCCCCTCTTGGAATCGAGTTCGAATATAAAGCTTATCCCAAAGATGTGAACCTTTAATCCACGCTATCGCTTCTTCTTTAGGGACAGGCTCTAGAGGAAGCCATAAAACGCACATAGAGCCTTCAAAGTCGAAGTATGAAATATCGTGATGGAATGGAGCTCCTGATTTAGATCCTGCCTCCCTGAGAAACCAGTTATCCATAACAAGATTGACTTGTTCAGCATTCATCAACTCTGAAGCCAGCTTAGATGTTGGTGATTTGTAGACAAAATCCTTAAACTCGTCAAAAAGATCCCAGGTCCAAAAATCTTCATAGTAACCTGGCGCATTATCATCTTTGGTGTGCCTTACAAAACGTGGGCTAGGATTTTTAATATCTTTAGAGATTCCTTTTCTGAGTTTTTCAATCCAATCTCGATCGAACTTGCCTTTAATTAAAACAGCACCATCTTGTTTATACTGATCAATTAGATCAGCACTCAGAAGTTCACTCATTTAGATTAAGCTTATAGAGAGCAGTTCATGTCGCTTCCACAACACATAGGTGATTTGATTTTGCCATGACCGTTTGGACATTTTGAGATTTGAACTGAACTTCCATCATCAAGCTTAAGTGAATCGTCCAATAAGGGCTCATCGCATGTCGCACAGGTTGCGTTTACAGCCATTCCACAATTATCACATTCATAAGTTGCCATTGTATTCTCCAATTAAATATTGACTATATATTAACAGATTAGCAGCAATTTAAAGCCAGTTTATTCATCAAATTCACATCAATATTGCATTAAGATGAATACCAAAGCGTATATCATTATTTTTATGAAAAATATTTTCTTCATTCTATTTCTTTCTCTTGGACTAATTACACTGTCAAATGCTGGGGGTGATGATAGAGATCAGCAGTTACCCCTTAATTCGCTTAATACAGAGCAGGAAATAGATGAAGATGGTGTTCCTCGCTTTTTACAAGAAGACGAAGAGATTAGTCAGGATGAAACAATTCAACAAGGACAGAAGGAAATAGAAGATCTCATTCAAACAAAGCTAGTGACTCAAGAAATAGATTCAAGTACTACTGATGGAATAGACTCTACAGATTCTCAAGCTTCAACCAGTAAAATAAAGATCTTTGTCGATCAATATATCAAGTCAGACCAAGGAATCCTTATCTTGCTTTTTCTCTTTGTAGTTTCATTGATACTCACCTTTAACTTTTTCGTCCGAGAAAAGTAGTTATTCTTGCTTTGAATAGTGAAGTGCAATCTTAGCCGCCAAATCTGCGTTATTTTGAATTAATTTAATATTGGCATCCAAGCTCTTTCCCTGGGTTATTTCGTTTACCTTAGATAGCAAATATGGCGTAATTTCCTTTCCAGAAATGTTTTGCTCATCTGCATCAATAATTGCCTGATTAATGGCCTCATTCATAATACTAGTCTCTAACTCAAAGGCTACTGGTATTGGGTTTGTAACCAGTACACCGCCAGCAATAGACAAATTCCATTTAGTTTTAAGAATCTCGGCAATCTCAAGTGCTGAATCAATCTTATAATCGACATCAAAACCAGACTCAGAAGAATAAAAAGCCGGAAGCTCTGAAGTTTTATAACCAATCACTGGAACCCCCTTGGTCTCAAGGTACTCTAAGGTCAATCCCAAATCTAAAATTGCCTTGGCCCCAGCGCACACCACGCAAACATTCGTGCTTGCAAGCTCCTCAAGATCTGCAGAAATATCCAAAGATTTTTCCGCACCTCTATGAACACCCCCTATGCCGCCTGTTGCAAACACAGCTATGTTAGCTAGGCTTGCAATAATCATAGTTGAGGCAACTGTAGTTGAACCGGAAAGCTTCTGAGCCACGGTAATAGGAAGGTCTCTTCTGGAGACTTTTTTTACCTCCTCATTAGTTGCTAAAAACTCAATTTCTTCATGAGTCAGGCCTACCTTTAGTCGTCCATTTATGATCGCTATTGTCGCTGGTACAGCTTTATTTGAGCGAACTGTCTCCTCAACCATCAGAGCAGTTTCAACGTTTTTAGGATAAGGCATTCCATGAGAAATAATAGTTGACTCTAGTGCAACAACAGGATCATTATTCTTAATTGCCTTCTCAACGTCAGGATGAATGTCTAAATAGTCACTAAATGTCATGATCTCTCTTCCTTAATTTCCTTTAATAATAGTTTAACGCACTCTTCTGACAATTCATCACTGATAGTGTTAACACTTCTGAGAGTAATCACCGCTGCTGCAGAAGCAAATTCAGCAGTTTCTTTAATGCTATTGAGTTTAAGAAAACCATAAACAACCCCAGCGGTAAAAGCATCTCCAGCTCCATTTGCACTAATCACATCGACGCCTTTATGAAGGTGCAGTCCAAAATCCTCACCATCGTAGTAAAAAACCCCTTCCTCTCCTAGCGTAATGAAAATTTGCTTACAACCCATATCAAAAATTTTTTGAGCCGCAGTTAGCATACTGTCCTTGTCAGAAATCTTAATACCAGTAATCAGCTCAGTTTCCAATCTGTTTGGTTTGACGGTATGAAATCTTCCAATCAGATTAAGTATTTTAGAAGTCTTAGCAAACGAAACAGGATCTAAGAATAAGGGAATGTTGCTATATTTATCAGTCAAGTATTCAATGACTGGGATAGGGATATTGGTATCAACGACGATTGCACTACTTTGGCCTATAGTATGGCCCCAGACTTCAATATCCTGAATTGTCATTTCATCAATAATTCTCATGTCTGATATAGAAACAAGCATATCGTTATTATCATCAAGAACCGACAAGTACTGACTTGTTGGAAGAGAGCTATCCTTTTTTAAGAGAGACGTATCAACACCAGATGCTTCTGATTTTCTAATGACAAAATCTCCTAATGCATCATTACCCGCATAAGATAATATCTTTGAATGAACATTCAGTTTAGCTATATTCTCAGCTATATTCCTCCCAACCCCCCCTGCTGACATAGCTATCTCTCCAGGGTTTGAGTCATTAAATACGAGTGGATTGACTGATGAGCCTTGCAGGTCAATATTTAAACCGCCAATGACAGATACAAAGGGCTTCGCTGAACTATTTTGCATGCAACAGAAAAGTTAATAATTTGAATATATTATCTCATTATTTGAGAACATAAATAATCACAAAAAAGTTTTAAAAATTACTTGGTGGATTAAGAATGAATTAACTAAAATTGGTTCAATGAATAATGTATTTGTAGCCCTTGGCAATCAACTTTTTGAACCTAATCTTTTAAAAAATTTAGGTTGTGAACATGTTTTTATTTCAGAGGATTTCCAGCTCTGTCGCTATGAGAGGCACCATAAACTTAAACTATATCTTTTCCTAACCGCAATGAGGGAGTATAGAAACGAGCTCAAGGATTCAGGCCTTACAGTTCATTACTTTAAGCTTGAAGAGAGAAATGAGGATGAGAGTTACTTAGAGCACCTTATTGACTTTGCAGCCAAAAACAATATCCACAAACTGAATTTCTTTGAAATTGAGGACAAGCCCTTCGAAAAAGAACTATTAAATGGACTCAGCACCTCTAATATTGAATCAATAACTCACCCTTCCCCAAACTTCTTATTCTCTAGAGAGGAATTTAACTCTCTCACTAAAGATAACAAAGTATTTAGGATGGCTAATTTCTATCAAAAGGGTAGAAAAAAATTTGATATCTTGCTAGATGAAAACCAAAAGCCTCTAGGTGGAAAATGGTCTTTTGATCAAGAGAACAGAAAAAAAATACCCGCCAAAGTAACCATTCCTGAGATGCCAAAGTATGATCTTTCTGAGCACCATGACAGCATCTGTAATATTATCAATGAGCACTTCAGTGATCACCCTGGCTATCTAAACAACCCTTGGTTCCCAGTCACTCGAAAAGATGCTGAAAATCAGTTTAGCGACTTTATCAAAAACAGGATGAGTCAATTTGGTATTTACGAGGATGCAATGCTTGAAGGTAAAAACTTCTTGTTTCATAGCTGTATTAGTGCCTCCTTGAATATTGGACTCTTGTCACCACAAAAGGTTATTCAAACCCTGTTGGATTGTGCAGACGAGTTTCAAATACCAATGAATTCTTTAGAGGGTTTTATTAGGCAGGTACTAGGGTGGAGAGAATTTATAAGAGGAATCTATCAGGTCAAGGGTGATTACCAAATGAGTCATAATTATTGGAAGCACACTGGAAAGCTGAAAGATAGCTGGTATCAAGCCGCAACAGGAATCGTACCACTGGATGACTCAATTAAAACTGCTCTTGAAGATGGCTACAATCATCACATTCCAAGACTCATGGTAATCAGCAATCTAATGAATCTATGTGAGGTTGATCCAAAAGAAATATATCGATGGTTTATGGAGATGTATATTGACTCATCTGAGTGGGTCATGGTGCCTAATGTCTTTGGCATGGCAACCTATTCGGATGGTGGTTTAATGTCGACAAAGCCCTACACTTGTGGATCCAATTACTTCTTAAAAATGAGCAATTACAAGAAAGGCGAGTGGTGTGACGTTGTTGATGGTCTTTATTGGCGTTTTATAGACAAGAATAGAAGCTTTTATCAATCTAACCCTAGACTTTCTTTACAGGCAACATTTCTTGACAGACTCTCACCAGAGCGAAAAGAATTGATATTTTCTAAAGCTGAAACGTTCATAGCAGAGCATACTTCCTAAAAAAAGGGCTAACTTCAGCTAGCCCTTTCTTCATAGCATTATTAGCTTTAACTAGTTTTGCTGAATACGTCCATCAGTATATCCAGAATAGCCTGGATTTGCACCAATGTAGTCAGCAACAACTTCAGCTAGATCTGGACCAAAGTCATAGATATCAGAGGCAGATCTAAAGACTTTATAGCCATCGCCACCGCCACGGATAAAGTTATTAGAAACCATACCATAGGTTTTATTTAAATCAAGTGGCACCCAGCTGCCATCTTCATCAATATCTATGGAAGTTACTCTTCCACCATTTGCAGGCTGAGTGGGATCAAATGTAAACCTCATACCAGAAACCTGCGGGAACCTGCCAGCAACATCTTCAACTTCACTAACGCCATTTTCAATGGCAGTCAAAAGCTGTTTGCCAGTCACTTTGAATGTCGATAGTGTATTTTGGAATGGAAGTATCGTCATAACTTCTCCAAGGGTTACTTCACCTGAATCAAGGGATGCCCTTATGCCTCCAGAGTTTGCCAAAGCAATTGTATAACCCTTATCCATAACTGCCTCCCTCATTGCATCAGCAATCATGTTACCCATGTCACATTCTTGAACACGGCAAACTGCTCTATCGCCATTAAGCGAAGCAGAAACATTGCCAACTTTTGTTTCCTTGAGTTTGTTAATTGGCTTTTCCAATATATCTAAGCGTGCAACGATTTGTGCATCTTCATTCACTGATGAGTCAATCAAGATTGGCTCACCTTCTGCCGAAATCACATTACCCGCATCATCAAAGACGAGATTAAGCTCACCAAGATACTTTCCATATGCATAAGCCTGAATAATCTGAACACCATTAACTACTGTAGGGTATGGACCTACTGCTCTATCATTAATATTCGATAGCAAGGCGTTATCATGACCACCCACAATAACATCAACACCATCAGTATTGGCTGCTATCTCCTTGTCAATCGCATAAGAAGAGTGAGAAAGAAGAATAATTTTATTAACCCCCCTTGCTCTTAATGCACGAACTTCAGATTGAACTGCATTGATTGCGTCCGTAAAAATAATGTTATCACCCGGGCTTGAGAGGTCTTTGACATCCTCAGTCACAACACCAATAAGGCCAATTTTTTGACCACCCTTTTCAACAATTGTTGACTTCTTAAGGATATCTCTAAGGGCTGGCTCTAGACTGATATGGGCATTAGCCATAAGGACAGGAAAATCTACAGATTCCATAAAATCTCTTAAAGTCTCAGGACCATCATCAAACTCATGGTTACCGACAGCCATGCCATCGTATTCAAGTGCATTCATCATGCCTGCTGCAACTTTACCTTTATAAAGGTTGTAAAAAAGTGTCCCCTGAAACTGATCACCGCCATCTAAAAGTATGGTGTTTTCATGCCTTCCTCGGGCATCTTTAATAGCGGAAATTAAACGCGCGGTTCCTCCAAAACACTTACCTTCAGAATTGCTTTCTTGAGAACAGTTATTGTCATACTTACTTATAGGTCTAAATCTTGCATGAAAGTCATTGGTGTGCAGTATAGTCAACTCAAACGCCTTGTGTCCATCAGCCATTGCTGGTTGAGAATAAATACCCAATGTTAAAAAACAACTTAAGCCAATAATTATCGGCAATGGAACTCTTATTTTCAGCCTCATTGACTGAAATATTTCTCCTATTTTCATAGCTTTCTCTCCCTTTAGATTAATATGAAGTCTGAAAATTAATTAAATAATCAATAATTAACACTTTTATTGTAGACCTTTTTAATTTGTTTGAAAAGGAATTACATAAAAAATAGCTTCAAAGAAATTTACTTTTTAGTTTTAAAAGCCAGTTTGAGATATCTAGATTTATCGAGTACAAGCAGGGAAGCAGTATTAGAGTTACAAAAGTACCAAACAATAAGCCATAACCAAGAGCCATTACCATTGGCTGAAGGAATGCATCTTTACCACCAAAACCATAGATGAGCGGCAATACCCCTGCTAGCGTAGTAAGGGTTGTTAATATGACTGCCCTTAAACGATCTTTTGCACCCTTCGCAATCCATTCTTTTGAAACAATGCTCTCACCAATTTCTTTTTTGATGTGATTCAAATGACTGATCATAACCAGTGAATCATTAACCACAACACCTACTAAAGCCAAAACCCCCAATAAAACAAAAAAACTAAACGTCTCAGAGTGAAAGAAAAAGGCCCAAACAACCCCAATCAAAGCAAAGGGAATACTCAGGATGACAAGCAATGGCTGAGAGTATGAATTAAACAGCAGAGATATAAGCATATATATTCCAAAGACAGCAAAACCAAGTGCAAGGGAAAAGTCACTCAAGGCTTCTTTTGCTTCCAAGGAGCTACCCCCTTCTATGGCGCGGATTTCAGGAAAATTATTAATCAAATCAAGCTCATCCAGTGCTCTTTGTGAGACAGATTGGGCGGTAGTTATGGCGTCTTCAACCGCTGCGCTCACCTTAACAACTCGCTCACCATTTAGGTGTTTATAGTTTGGATCACCCGGCGTCTCAATGACACTTGCAAATTGAGACATTGGAATCATTCTTCCTTGGTTATTTCTGATTGAGGTTTTCGTGATGTAGTCATCAGAATAATTACTATCACCTAGATACATTTTTACGTTTAAGCTAGTGTTGTCAAAGTCTACATCAGAAACATCCATTCCAGAATAAATGGTCCTTAAATGACTATAAACCTGCTGATACTGAATTCCTAGTCTTGCCATTGACTCGTAATTTAGCAAAACCTCAATTCGATTATTACTTAAATCATCATCACGATCAATGTCACTGACTCCGTCGTAACTTTTGAGAATTTTTTCCAGTTGATCAACGGCTGATTGTCGCTGAACATCGTTATTTCCAACTAGACTTAGTTCAATATCGAGTGCTCCACTTGGACCACCCCTATTTGTCCTAAAATTAATCCTGGAAACGCCTTCAATGTCTTTTGTTTCTGCTTTTAAAATTTCTATAATTTCTTTGGCAGAGATTTCACGATCATTGGCTGGAATCAAAGTGATTGCTATAGAGGCTCTATTAGAACCTCTAGATCCAATAGTGCTAGTAAAAAAGTCCAGGTTTTCAGCAACCTTATCGATAATAATTTCATCAATTTTAATGATGGACTGCTCTGTCGTTTCAACTGGCGTCCCAAGAGGTGTTTGCACCCTTATATTGATGGAGTTTGTGCCACTCGATGGCCACTGAATATAACTAATCTCTTTTGTTCCTATATAAGCACTAAATGCAAGCAGTCCAATAAACAAACTCAAGACTATAAATCGCCATCTCAAAATTACTAACAAAACTTTTTCAAACCATCTCTCGACTGGCTTAAACCATGTTTTTTGTTTTTTAGACCTACTCCCAGACATATGTGCTGGCAAAGCAATACTCACCTCGAGCAATGAAAATGCTAAGGCGCAGATAACAGTAATTGGGAGTATGTATATAAATTTACCTGTCGTACCACTGACTAACAGAACAGTTGATATGGCAAGAACTGTCGTTAAAATAGTCGTAATAACTGGCATGATGACCCTTTTAAGGCCATCGACGATATTTTGATATACATCACCGCCCTTCTCTTTGTAGTGGTGAATACTCTCAGCTATGATGATACTGTCATCAACAACCAAACCTAAAACTAGAACCATTCCAATCGTTGAAATTAAATTAATAGTTTCACCTGTAAAACCCAAAAAGGCCACCGTTCCCAAAAGGGTAACTGGGATACTTATTGCTACCCAGAACGCAGTTTTTAAAGATAGAAATAAGCCCAAAACAACCATAATCAGAGCTAGCCCAACCAGGGCATTATTCATGACAATGTTTAATCGATTAGAAACTGACTTTGATCGATCATTGGTAACTATTAAATTAAGGTCAGGGGGATAGGTTTCTTTTAGTGTATTTAAAGTCTCCCTTACTTTTTCAACCGTTCTAATAACATCGGCTTTTTCTGTTTTTGTAACCTTGAGAATATATCCCTTAGTGCCATTAATACGTGTGATTGTGTTTAAACCGATTTCACCCTCATCGATTGACGCAATGTCTTTTAATAGAATTGTTGGACCATCAAAGCTAGACTTGACAACAACATTCTCCAAAGACTCCATCGTTTCATATTCAGAGATAATAACTATATTTTTTTGGTTCCTTCCTTGATTATTGTCACCGATAGCAGAACGAATATTTTGATCGGCGATAACACTTCTGACTTGGTCAAAAGAGAGCTGGTATTGTAAAAGCTTTTCAGGATTAATTCTGATCTGCACCTCTCTCTCTGAATCGCCACTCACGTTTACACTTGAAACACCATCAATCAACGATAGGTTTTTTTCAATATTATTTGCTATGGCTTTGGCAGTCTCAATATTAATATTGTCACCCCCAATAACTATTGTGAGAATTGGCCACTCCGTGCTGGTTCTGTCAACTACCCGAGGATCGTTGGCATCTTCGGGCAGGTCTTCAATTTCATTGACTGCCTCAAAAATACTATCCTTTACAGATTGAATATCATCCACATTTTCCTCAATCTCAATATTAATTCTAGAAGAGCCTTCAGATGAGGTAGACGTTAACTCCTTGATTCCATATATTCCCTTTACTTTGTCCTCAATAACGTTCGTAATATTCTTCTCAACATCCCTTGGAGATGCACTTGGGTAAGAAGTATTAATAGAAAGTCGATCAAATTCAATAACTGGGTAAGTGTCGCGCTGAATTTTTTGAAGCGTCATAAAACCCAGTATCACTACTGATAATGTAAAAAGCAGTGCTAGTTTTTTTTGTTTAGCAAAAAAAATAAGAAACGCATTCATAGGCTTGGTATTTTAAATCTCATAGTGTTAAGTTTAATCAATAAAGAAATTACTCAAAAAAATATCTAATAGATCTGAAAATAATAAAAAAAATACCATGTTATTCATAAACTTTTACCTAATAATGAAGATAGAGTGAATGTTTAATCAATTCATAATTGAATGTAATAAAAATGAAATATAAAGCAAGTCATCTTTTTTTAAAGGTTCAACAAAAAATTTCTAAGTCGGCTACCTACGATTTCAGGAGCTTCGATCAATATAGAATGCTTGAACTTATCTAGAATAAAGAGTTCAGAATTTGGCAAGCTATCTGCCATTAATTTGTTGAGTCTTGGGTTGCAACCACCATCATTTTCACCAGTCAATACAAAGCATGGCTGGTTAATTTCATTTAACCATGGAGACATTTCAGTTTCAGCATAGATACGGAAAACTTCTAAAAAGACTTCTGGGTTTGTATCAATAACTTGCTGCAAACGAAACTCTACTGCATCATTATTATCTTTGATAAACTGATCAGTAAACCATCGATTAGTCAAAGTGCTTAATATGGGCTCAATACCTTTTTGATTCATGCTGTCAACGATTGCAATGACTTTACTTTGATCTTCTTTTGTTCTAAATGCAGCAGTACTAAGCAGTGAAATTGAAAGAACATTATTAGGATACGAGTTTGCATATCTTGGACCAATCATTCCGCCTAGTGAATGACCAACAAGATGGATTTTTTGAAGGTTTAGAATCAGTCTAAGTGCCTCTAAGTCCTCAACTAGGGTATCTAAACTATATGGCAACTCCCCTTTAGGAGAGTCTCCATGACCTCTTAAATCGTAACTTATGCAGGTAAAGTTGTTTTCTAGATGCAGGATAACCTTATCCCAGGCAGATTTACGAGCTCCAATGCCGTGAATGAAAATGATTGCTGGTCCTGAACCCGAAATACTATAGCTTGAATCAATGCTGGCCATAATCTATGAAAAATGAGGAATAACTTTATCAGAAAACTCTTCAATTGAAGTCATTGTATCTTTATGACTCGCACCAAAATTCATATTTAAAATCAATCGATTAATGCCGATTTCTTCATAGGGCAAGAGCTTATCAATCATCTCCTCAACCGAGCAAATCAATAAACTCTCATTTAACTCTTCCATACTTTGCTTTCTAGGCAATATATCAATCATTCCATGGTTTACCTTACCGGGGCCAGTAAAGACATTATCAAACCGTGAATAGTATTCATAAGCCATCTCAAGTTTCTCTCTCTTGTCTTGTTCATTTTTTGCAACAAATGCAACTCTTGACAAAGATAAACTCAAATCATCCCCTTTACGACCTAGGTCTCTCTTGCCTCTATTAAATCCATCAACTTGATTCAACATTAACTGATGGTCACCCGAAAGTGGTGTTGTCATAATATGAAAGCCTCTCTTAGTACACTCATAGATTCCCTCTGGATCTAATACAGCCATCATAATTGGTGGACCATTATTAGTCATTGGTCTTGGCATAACAGTCAATTTATCGAAGTTATAGTATTTACCACTCCAAGACACTTCCTCTCTTGAAAGGAGAGCCATCAAGACATCGAGTGACTCGTTAAACTTTTCTCTGCTTTCATCCAGAGGAGAATCTAATCGAGCCATTTCATATGCAAACGCACCCCTACCAACTCCCAAGAATAGTCGATTATTGGTAAATATTTGAGAAGCAATAACTTCTCCAGCGTAAACCCTCATATCATGAAGAGGCAAAACCACAACAGCTGTAATAATGTTAATGTTTTGGGTGGCCTCAGCAATCTTCACTGCAAATTGAAGAGGCGCAGGCATCATCAAAATGTTGATTAAATGATGTTCTGTCAAAGCGACGCTATCATAGCCACCTTGGTCACAAAGAACAGCCTGCTCAAACATATCGCCATATAGACGATTTCCAGTGTATTCTTTAGTCCTTAAGTAGGAGGATAATTGTTGGCAAAACTTCATAAATTAGTTATTAGAGGCTAAAGATTCTGAGTGACAACTTTATCATAAAGCATAACTTTATTTTTTAAAATTTCAAACTCAAATATAATGCAATTGTGAACAAAATCTTAATGCTTCTATTTGGCATCATTTTCTTGGTAACTAGTATCGTCTTTAGAGATATTTATTTGTCTCTAAAACTCTTTTTGTATTTTGGTTTTTGGTGCTCAATCATTTGGATGACAAGGTATTTATCTCGAGACTTTACGGATGGGAGAAAGAATGATTTTTTTGGAGAATAATTGTTTTGCTGAATAAAAAATCAGAAATTGTAATTGTTGATGAAAAACTCTATCACCTCGGCATAAAAAAATCAGACCTTGCTGAAAATATCTTTATCGTTGGCGATCCTGCCAGGGCCATTCGAGTATCTCAAGAGTTTGACCAGATTGATTGTGAAATCTCTAACCGTGAGTATCTAACTTTTACTGGGAGTTATCGCGGTATACCCATTTCGGTTATTGGAACTGGAATAGGAACAGATAATGTTGAGATTGCCTTAGTGGAGGCATACATAGCCCATGAATTCGATCTTAAGAGCGCTGAGAAACTACAAAACTGTAGCCCATTAACCATTATTCGTCTTGGAACGTCTGGTGGAGTTCAGCCAGATGTCACCCCAGGTTCACTTGCAATTTCTTCGTATGCACTCGGCCTTGATAGCACTGGAATTTATTATGAACAACCTGCTGAAGATTTGATTGTAGAAAGAATTGAAACAGAAGCATCAAAAATTCTTAATAGCGCTATTAGCAAAAAGTCTAGGTTTAAAGGAAAAATAACGCCATATGCTTCAAAGGCTTCAAGCGAAGTGACCATGGCACTGATAAATCAAGCTGAGGCTTATGGCGTCGAATTTGAAACTGGAATTACTGTCTCTTCTCCTGGCTTTTATGGCCCATCCTCTCGGTATATCGAAGGAT
>Ga0075462_10000091_pt1 | contig 24527 bp, 19 predicted proteins | sample DEB08_DNA_4_FD_71487 | JGI IMG/M metagenome (GOLD analysis project Ga0075462, IMG submission 71487) | Aqueous microbial communities from the Delaware River and Bay under freshwater to marine salinity gradient to study organic matter... | ecosystem: Environmental > Aquatic > Marine > Coastal ...
TTCCAAACACACACATCACCACAGATCCAAGCTAGTGCTGTATTCCAAGACCATACAGCTACAGGAAAATTAAATGCTGAAATAATTCCAACAATTCCAAGTGGATGATATTGCTCATACATTCTATGCCCGGGTCTTTCACTATGCATAGTTAAACCATGTAGCTGTCTGGAAAGACCAACCGCAAAATCACAAATATCAATCATCTCCTGAACTTCGCCTAAGCCCTCCTGAAAACTTTTTCCCATTTCATAAGAAACTAAAACACCAAGAGGTTCTTTTAATTCTCTTAGTTTATTTCCGAATTGTCTTACAATTTCACCTCTTTGAGGTGCAGGAACGGTTCTCCAATATTTAAAGGCAGACTGAGCACTTTCTATAACTTTATTATAGTCTTCATGTGTTGTAGTTGAAACAGTTCCTATCTCTTTTCCATCAACAGGTGAATAACTGCTTATTTTATCTCCATTACTAAAATAATTACTTCCAGTAGATGTACCAATATTATGATTTGACAATCCTAATTCTTTAAGTGAGTTTTCAATATTCATGATAAATTATTTAACTTGACGAAGATAAGGATTTATTAATATTTACGGTTTATGAAAAAATATTTGTGTCTTCTATTTGTTATTCTTTTTAGCTGCAATAATAATGATGAAAATAAGATTGCAATTGTCATTCATGGAGGTGCAGGAATTATCTTAAAAGAAAATATTTCTAAGTCAAAAGAAGACTCAATAATTAACAAACTTGACGAAGCTATTTCAAAGGGGTGGGAATTATTGAAGAAGGGTGAGTCTAGTGAGTTAGCTGTCATTGAAACGATTAAAATTTTAGAAGACTCTCCACTGTTTAATGCGGGTAAAGGAAGTGTATTTAATAGTGATGGTAAAGTAGAAAATGATGCATCCATTATGAGAGGTAATGATCTTAATGCTGGCGCCTCGTCTGGAACTTCTAATGTTAAAAACCCAATAACTCTAGCAGCAGATGTGATGAATCATTCAGGACATGTGTTTCTTTCTGGAAAAGGTGCAGAAAGTTTTGCAAAAAATAGAAATCTTGAGATTGTCGAAAACGAATATTTTCACACAAAATTTAGATACAATCAACTCTTAAATAAAAAAGATGAAGACAAGTATGGGACTGTTGGTTGTGTAGCAATTGATATTGATGGTAATATTGTTGCAGGTACTTCAACTGGAGGAATGACAAATAAAAAATGGGGGAGAATTGGTGACTCGCCAATTATTGGTGCTGGAACTTATGCTGATAACAATACCTGTGGTATTTCATCAACTGGATCTGGAGAATATTTTATAAGAACCGTAGCCGCGTATCAAGTTTCTTCATTGTTAGAAAATCATGACTATGATTTAAAGAAAGCCATGTCTAAGGTAATTCATAAAAAAATTGGAAGTATTGGAGGCGATGGCGGAATGATTGGAATTGATAAAAATTCTAATATCTCAATGGAGTTTAACACTCCGGGAATGTATCGAGCCTATGTCAACAAATATGGAGAAAAAGAAATTTTACTCTACGAAAATTAAGCTATTTAATTTCTGAAATTTTTAAGGTGTTTACCATACCGCTTTCTTTCACAGGCATTGATGCAAGATTTATAACCATATCACCCTTTCTAGCAAAACCTTTTTTATTTACAATCTGGTTAATTTCCTCAATAGTCTTATCAGTTGAAACTGATCTGTCATAATAAAAAGCTTTAACCCCCCACAACAAATTTAATCTACATAAGATTCTTTTATTTGAAGTAAATACAAGAATATTGGAGTGAGGCCTCCAAGATGAAACCTGAAATCCTGTGTACCCACTCTGGGTTAAGGTTGTAATTGCTGCAATCTTAGTTTCATTTGCTATTTGTGCAGCATGATAACATATAAATTTAGTGGTATACCTGTTAGTTTTAATCTTTGGTGGTGACTTAGGTACTGAAATCATATCAGAATACTCAACACTATTTATAATTTTTGAAATCTGACTTACAACTTCCTCTGGATATTTTCCAACTGAAGTTTCTGCAGAAAGCATCACAGCATCTGCTCCATCCATGATAGAATTAGCAACGTCATTAACTTCAGCTCTACTAGGCTTCAGTCCATCAATCATACTTTCCATCATCTGAGTTGCAATAATCACAGGAATCCTGTGTTTCTTTGCCAGGTAAACAATTCTTTTTTGTAATAATGGTACTTCTTCAGAGGGAATCTCGATTCCCAAATCACCTCTTGCAACCATTATTCCATCAGAACTTTGAATAATATCTTCAATATTTTCAATTGCTTCTGGTTTTTCAATTTTTGCAATTATTGGAATTTTTTCGACAGACTCTTTTTCTATAATTTTTCTAAGATTTTTCATATCATTTGCGTCTCTTACAAATGATAAAGCAACCCAGTCAAGCTCTTTAGAAATAGCATAAAGTAAATCTTGCTTATCCTTTTTTGTTAAGGATGGTGTTGAAATTTTAGTGTTTGGCAAATTAACACCTTTCTTTGAAGAGAGTTTTCCTCCTTGAATAGTTTTTAATTTTACCTCATCTTTCTTATTCGTAGAGATCACTTCAAAAATCAATTTACCATCATCAATTAAAACCTTATCTCCTTGTTTAACGTCTTTAGCAAAATCTTTATAAGACAAAGATGCTTTTTCTTTGTTGCCGATAATATCTTTTCTAGAAGATAAAGTGAATAGATCGCCTTTTTTAAAAACTACCCCATCTTTCATTTTTCCGACTCTTATCTTAGGCCCTTGTAAATCTGCTAAAATAGCAACATTGGTGTCTAACTCCTTATTAACAGTTCTAATCAACTCAACATGCTTGTCAACTTCTTCATATGTGGCATGTGAGAAATTAATTCTAAACACATTAACACCTGCCTTAACCAGTTTAGAGAGCATTGTTTTATTATCACAGCCTGGACCCAAGGTTGCAACAATTTTGGTTTTTTTAAATTTTATTTTAGTCATGAGAAAATTAAATTTTCTTTATTTTCCAGCTTATTGTTAGATATAAATGAAGTTATTATACCTCTAATTTCTGAAATTTTTTTTAATACTTTTTCTATATAAGTCTTATTTGCAATATTTTCTACGATTAAAAAATAATCAACTGACTTTTGCTGACTCAGCAAACGAAATTCATTTTGAACTAAATTATCCTGATTAAATAAACCAATATTTTTATCAGAGGTTTTTTCTGAAACCAATGACTTGTTTGAAAAAAATATCCATTTTAAGTACTTAGTTTCGTCTAGAAATTCATAAGATGAATAATTGGCATCTTGATCAGGAAAATAAATATCGTTTTTTTTTCTTTTTAAAACAATATTCAGCTTTTTATTCAAAAAAAATGCTAATCTAAACTCATCTAAATCTGAATGAATTGCAATTAAATGATAATTTTCAGGAAATTGATTTAAGTTTAATTTATGGTTATTCAAAATCAAAAATTTCACTGTAAAGATAAGGTTATTCTAGGAATTTTGATTTTGATATTTTAAAATATCTTCTTGAAACATAAAAAATGCTCTTTTAGAAGCTTTTTCTTCAGCTTTTTTCTTTGATGTATCTCTCGCTTTTGCTATAACTTTATCATCAATTGAGAGTTTTACAGAAAAATGTTTGATTGTATCATTTCCGGTATCTTCAAAGGTATCATAATTATATAGTTTCCTGTTTTTTTGACACCATTCTATAAATAAACTTTTATAGCTAATGATCTTATTTTTAAGTCTTTCAAGATCAACATGCGGAATGATTACTCTGTCAAATATGAATTTCTTACAATAATGATATCCACGATCAAGAAATATAGCACCAATCAGTGCTTCGAATAGATTGCCATGTATATTATCTCCATAATTTTCCTCGGCAATATTTGACTCAACAAATTGGAGTAAATTCAATTCCACTCCAAGTTCATTTAAATGATTACGACTAACAATTTTTGATCTCATTTGCGTTAGATAACCTTCAGATCCTGTAGGTATATTTTTAAATAGATAAGATGAAATAATTGAACTTAAAATAGAATCACCTAAAAACTCTAATCTTTCATAGTTAACAGCCACTCCATTTAGATCTTTTTTATTTGAAGATCTGTGGGTAAATGCTCTCTTATAATAATTGAGGGATTTTGGTCTAAATTTTAACAGGTTTTTAATTGGTTGATAAAAAGGGTCTTTTTTTAATTTTAGTAATTCATAAAAATTAAAATTCATACTAGTCCCATTTTTTAAATAATACACAAGCATTGTGTCCACCAAAACCAAAAGTGTTACTCATACCAATTTTCGCGTCTCTTTTTTGGGCTTTATTCAGGGTTAAATTTAATTTTGGATTGATATTTTCGTCTACATTATGATGATTAATTGTTGGAGGAACAATTCCCTTATTAAGAGATAATATAACAGAAATTGCTTCCACAGCACCAGCAGCACCCAATAAGTGGCCTGTCATTGACTTGGTTGAGTTAATATTGATATTTGGAGCGTGTTCTCCAAAAATATAATCAATAGCTTTTAATTCAGCCACATCTCCAAGTGGAGTTGAAGTACCGTGTGTGTTAATTAAATCAACATCTGTTTCGCTTACCTTTGAGTCATTTAAACAGTTTTTAATCACAGCTTTTACACCATTTCCTTCAGGATGAGGAGCAGTAATATGATGAGCATCAGAAGATAAACCTCCACCAAGAAATTCTGCATAAATCTTTGCGCCTCTTGCTTTTGCATGTTCATACTCTTCAAGAATTAAAGTACCAGAACCTTCGCCTAAAACAAAACCATCACGAGTAGCATCAAAAGGTCTTGATGCAGATTCAGGAGAGTCATTTCTAGTAGATAGTGCATGCATAGCATTAAATCCAGCCATTCCAGCAATATTTACTCCAGCTTCACTACCTCCAGTTACAATAACATCACAATATCCTAATCTTATGTAATTTAAAGCATCAACCATAGCATTAGCACTTGAAGCACATGCTGATACGGTTGTATAATTTGGACCCATAAACCCATAATTCATAGAAATATAACCTGGTGTTATATCTGCAATCATCTTAGGTATAAAAAATGGATTAAATCTAGGTGTACCATCACCTGATGCATGATCTAGCATTTGGTTTTGGAAAGTTTCAATACCGCCGATACCTGAACCCCAAATCACACCAACTCTCAGCTTATCAATTTTTTCTAAATCTAACCCAGAGTCTTTTATAGCTTCTTCTGTCGAAACCATTCCATACTGAGTGAATCTATCCATTTTTCTTTGTTGTTTCCTGTCAAGGTGAAGCGAAACATCAAATTGTTTTAATTCACAAGCAAATTTTGTTTTGAATTTTTCGGTATCAAAATATGTAATTGGAGCTGCACCGCTTTTACCTTCAATAAGGCCAGTCCAAAAATCATCAAGATTGTTCCCAATTGGGGTGAGAGCTCCAAGACCAGTAACTACTACTCTCTTTAAAGCCATAAAAAATATTTATGAATTCTCTATATAAGAAATCGCTTGACCAACAGTTGCGATATTTTCAGCTTGATCATCAGGGATTTGAATATCAAATTCTTTTTCAAATTCCATAATTAATTCCACAGTATCAAGTGAATCTGCTCCAAGGTCATTAGTGAAACTTGCTTCGTTTACAACTTCACTTTCATCTACTCCTAATTTATCTACGATAATAGCTTTTACTTTTGATGCGACATCTGACATAACTTTGTTTTTTTAATTTATAATTTTGTTAAAGTGCAAAAATAAAAAACTTTATTTTAATTTAACCTCTTCAAAAAAAAAATTGTGAACATTAATTCTAAGAAAAAAGTTAGTATATTGATTTTTGCTTCTGGAAATGGCTCAAATGCTGAAAATATAATTACATTTTTTCAAAAAAAATCTATTCATATTAATTGGATAATTATAACCAATAATTCAGATGCTGGAGTCATCGAAAGATCTGTTAGATTAAATATCCCGTTTTTGGTTTTCAGTAAAGAGGATTTTTATAATAATAATGTACTTGAAAAAATAAATCTAATAAATCCTTCATTGATTGTTTTAGCAGGCTTCCTGTTAAAAATACCAGAACAAATCATAGAAAATTTTCCAAATAAAATTATTAACATTCATCCCTCATTACTTCCTAAATATGGTGGAAAAGGAATGTACGGGATCAATGTGCATAAAAAAGTAATAGAGAATCAAGAATCTGAAAGTGGAATTTCAATCCATTATGTAAATCAAAACTACGACGAGGGAAAAGTCATTTTTCAAAAAAGTATCACTATATCATACCCAACAGATGCTTCAAATCTTTCAAAAAAAATTCATGAACTTGAAATGAAATATTTCCCAGAAGTAATAGAAAAACTTCTAAATTAGATTCGATATGGGTAAGCAAAAATATTATGTGGTATGGAGAGGAAATAATCCAGGTATTTATAAATCTTGGGAAGAATGTCAGGTTCAGATAAAAAATATCAAAGGAGCATTATTTAAAGGTTTTGAAGACATAGCTCTGGCTAAAGAAGCCTTCAAATTAGGCTATGATAATTACAAAAACAACTCCGTTTCACATAATAATATCAATAGCCCAGAAATGAATTCAATTTCTGTCGATGCTGCATCTAGTGGGAACCCTGGGGTTATGGAATATCAAGGGGTTGATACAAATACCAAAGAAGTATTATTTAAAATGGGGCCATTTAAAAATGCTACAAATAACATAGGGGAGTTTTTAGCTTTGGTTCACGGAATAGCAATGTTAGAAAAACAATCAGAAAAGAAAATTATTTATTCCGATTCAATAACTGCAATGAGTTGGGTTAGAAAAAAACGCTGTCAAACCAAACTATTAAGAAACAAAGAAAACGAAGAAGTTTTTTTATTAGTTGATAGAGCTATTTTGTGGTTAAAAGAAAATAAATATTCGTCAATAATAAAAAAATGGGAAACAAAAAATTGGGGGGAAATTCCTGCCGATTTTGGTAGAAAATAAATCGATTATATGAGTAAAATAATAATAGTAGGAACACTAGCTTTTGATACAATTGAAACTCCATATGGAAAAGTAGAACGTGTAATAGGCGGTTCTGCTCCATTTGCAAGTCTTGCTGCAAAAACAAAAGATATTGATTGTGCAGTTGTTTCAATTGTTGGTAATGACTTCCCAAAAAGCTATTTAGACCTTTTTACATCTAAAAATATTGATATTTCAGAAGTTCAAATCGATGAAAACGGTAAAAGTTTCTTTTGGTCGGGAAAATATCATGATAATATGAATAAAAGAGATACATTGGAAACACAGGTTAATGTATTGGCTGGATTTAACCCAAAAATTCCTAAAAATTTTAGTGAACTGAACGTTCTAGTTCTGGGAAATTTGGACCCCAAAGTTCAATTAAGTATTGTATCACAATTTGAAAAAAAACCAGATTTTATCATGCTTGACACCATGAACTTTTGGATGGATAACAAATTAGATGATTTGTTGAAAATTATTTCCAAGGTTGATCTAATATGTATCAACGATGAAGAAGTAATTCAACTATCTGGTTGTGAAAATTTTAAACTTGGTATAAAAAAAATTCTAACAATGGGCCCTAAATATGTGATAATGAAAAAGGGTGAGTTTGGGGCTACTTTATATTCGAATAAATCAGAGTTTTTCTGTCCAACATTTAAAATTGATAAGGTAATTGATCCTACCGGAGCAGGGGATTCTTTTGCAGGAGCTTTTGCAGGTCACTTGGCGAAATCAAAAAATTATTCTTTTGAGTCCATTTCTAACGCATTAATTTATGCTAATGCTGTTGCATCGTTTTGCGTGGAAAAGTTTGGGGTAGACAACATGATAAATATCTCAAAAGAAGAAATTAATGATCGAATAAATTTTATTAAAAAACATAATAGCTAAATGTCTTTATTCAATAATTATTTTGTTTTTTTGTATGCATACTATTAGAAAATGAGTGATGCTATAAAACACGAATGTGGTATCGGCCACATAAGATTACTTAAGCCACTAGAATTTTACAAAAAAAAATATGGTAGTTCATTTTATGGAATAAATAAAATGTACCTACTTATGGAAAAACAACATAACCGGGGTCAAGACGGTGCAGGTTTTGCTTCGATAAAACTTGATGTTCCACCTGGCAGGAGGTTTATCAGCAGGGTTAGATCAACGGAAAAACAGCCAATTCAAGATGTTTTCGGTAAAATAAATGAAAGGATAAATTCTGAACTTAAATCTGATCCATCAATAGTTGATGATATAAATAGATTAAAGTCAAAAGTACCGTATTTAGCTGAAGTTCTTTTAGGTCACGTTAGATACGGAACGTTTGGAGGAAATAGTGTAGAAAATGTACATCCCTTTCTTCGACAAAACAATTGGAAACATAGAAATCTGATTTTGGCTGGAAACTTTAATATGACTAATTCCAATGAACTTTTTAACAGCTTAATTGAATTAGGACAACATCCTAAAGAATATACAGATACGGTAATTATCATGGAAAAAATTGGACATTTCTTGGATGATGCTGTTAGGAAAATGTATAAAGATTTTAAAAAGGAAGGGTTGAACAAACAGCAATGCTCTTCATTGATTTCCGAAAAATTAGATGTTTTTAAAATCTTAAAAAAAGCATCAAAAAGATGGGATGGAGGATATGTAATTGGAGGGATGTTGGGTCATGGTGATTCGTTTGTTATGAGAGATCCTAATGGGATAAGACCTGCTTTTTACTATAAGGACGATGAGATTGTGGTAGTTGCTTCTGAAAGACCAGCGATTCAAACTGCATTCAATGTTAATCAAAATAAGATAGCAGAATTAGATCCTGGAAGTGCAATAGTTATCAAAAGTAACGGTGCTGTTAAAATCAAAAATATAATTAAGAAAAGAGAAAATAAATCCTGCTCATTTGAGAGAATTTATTTCTCAAGAGGAAACGATGCAAATATTTATCAGGAAAGAAAAAACCTAGGTAAATTGTTGATGCCAACCGTTTTGCAAGAAATAAATTATGATATCAAAAAAACAGTCTTTTCATATATTCCCAACACTGCTGAAACTTCATTCTTTGGAATGATTGAAAGTGTCGAAGAATACCTTAATGAGAGAAAAAGCGAAGAAATTATTGGCAAGAAAGGTCTTTCTGAAGATAAAATAAAAGAGATTTTATCTGTAAGGCCAAGAATAGAAAAAATTGCTGTAAAAGACGTCAAATTAAGAACATTTATAACTGAAGATAACAGTAGAGACGATTTGGTTGAGCATGTGTATGATATAACTTACGGGGTCGTCAAAAAAAATGACACGTTAGTTATAATTGACGATAGTATTGTTAGGGGAACAACTCTCAAGAAAAGCATCCTAAAAATGCTAGACAGATTAAATCCAAAAAAAATAGTTATTGTTTCATCTGCTCCACAGATTAGGTATCCGGACTGTTATGGAATTGATATGGCGAATTTAGAAAGCCTTATAGCATTTAATGCAGCTCTTGAATTGTTAAAGGATCGTGGCATGAATTCTTTATTAAAAGAGATTTATGAAAAATGTAAGATTGAACTAAAATTAGAGGACAGCAAAATGAAGAATCATGTAAAGGCTATTTATGATTCTTTTTCAGCCCAAGAAATTTCTGATAAAATAACCGAACTACTTAGCTCGCATATAGAAAAAAGAGATGTAAAAATAATTTTCCAGTCAATAGAAAATTTACATAAAGCTTGTCCAAATTCAACAGGTGACTGGTACTTCACAGGAAATTACCCCACGCCTGGTGGGAACAGAGTCGTTAATACGGCATTTGTTAACTTCTTTGAAGGAAATAAAAAAAGAGCTTACTAAGAGGCTTGATCAAATTTTTCTGAAACAACTCCCCAATTTACTACTTCAAAAAAAGCATTAATATAATCTGGCCTCCTATTTTGATAGTTTAAATAATATGCATGTTCCCAGACATCAAGACCTAGTATTGGAGTTCCTCCACAACCATTTGGCATTAATGGATTATCTTGATTGGGGGTTGAACATACTTCAAGTGTTCCGTTTTTTACACAAAGCCATGCCCATCCCGATCCAAATCTGGAAGCAGCAGCTTTTGAAAAAACATCCTTAAATGCATCAAAAGATCCAAACGCATCACTGATTGCTGTTTTTAAATTTTCGGACAAACTATTTTCTTTGTTTGGATCTATTACTTCCCAAAATAATTTATGATTATAATAACCACCGGCATTATTTCTTAACGCCATGTTTGTCATGTCAAGATTATTTAAAATATCTAATATAGTTTTTGATTCATTAACTGTTCCTTCTAGTGCAGCATTGAGTTTATTAGTATAGCCTTGATGATGCTTAGAATGATGGATTTCCATTGTTCTAGCATCAATATGGGGCTCTAAAGCATCGTATGAATATTCTAATTTCGGTAAACTAAAGCTCATTTTAATTATATTTTATTGTCCAAATTTACAATAAAATATTTATCAAAAATCAACAAGTATCGTTAACTTGTATTTTTGATGATCTCAACAAACCACTTTAATATTTATAACGCTTCAGCTGGAACTGGAAAAACATTCAGTATGGTAAGAGATTATCTTATTCTTTTATTTAAATCACAAAATTTAGATCTATACAAGAATATCCTGGCAATAACATTTACAAATAAAGCCGTCAAAGAAACAAAAGGGAGAATTGTTAAATACCTTATTAGTTTTTCAAATTATGTTGATCCTGATGAGGTAATGATTGAAGAAATTTCGAAAGCAACAAAATTGGGCAAGGAAGATATATTTTATAAATCAAGTCAAATATTAAAAAATCTTCTAAAAAATTATAGTTCATTTGAAATATCTACCATAGATAAGTTTACTCAAAAAATAGTTAGAAATTTTACCTACGAATTGGGAATTGATTCTAAATATGAAATTGAACTAGATCAAAACGAAGTAATTAATAAAGCGATTGACAATCTCATTTCTAAAATTGAAATAAACGATGAAAGGTCAAAAAATATATTAAACTTTTCATCAGAAAAAACACAAAATGACAAGAGTTGGGATATTACATATGATCTAAAAGAAATAGCCAAATTAATTTTCAATGAAAATAATTTTTCAGAGCTAGATTCGCTAAAAGAATTCAATGTCGAAGAATTTGAATTATGGAAAAAACAGTTAAGATCAAAAAATGAAATACTTAATTCTGAAGTAAAAAATCTTGGTAAAAAAGCAATTCAAATTATTGATGAAAAAGGAATAAGTCATGACAGTTTTTTAAGAAATACTATTCCAAATCATTTTTATAAGATTTCAAAAAGTGAATTTGACAATCTATACAACAATCAAATAGAAAATAATTTAATTGATGGAAATTTATATCCAAAAAGAATTTCAGAAAAAGACAGAAAAAATATTGAAGAAATTAAAATAAAATTATTAGAAATATACAGAAATTGTAAGTCAAAAATTTTTGATATTAAGCTGTTTGAAAACATATTAAACAATCTCTCCCCACTCTCAATTTTAAGTGAAATAAAAAAAGAAATTGAGCTTTTAAAAAAAGAGGAAAATTTCATGTTAATTTCAGAATTCAATAAGCTCGTAAACGAAGAAATTAAAAATCAACCAGCCACTTTTATTTATGAAAAAATAGGAACAAAATTCAGTCATTTTTTTATTGATGAATTTCAAGACACATCCAAACTACAATGGGAAAATTTAAAACCACTTTTAGAAAATTCGTTATCATCTGAAAACTCGTCTTTAACACTAGCTGGAGATCCTAAACAATCTATATATAGATGGAGAGGTGGAGATGTAGATGGATTTATGAAACTGTTAGAAAAGGAATCTCCTTTTTTTTGTGAAAAAAATACAATAAACCTGAATACAAATTTTAGAAGTTCCGAAGAAATTATACATTTTAATAATTTACTATTTAGGCATATTTCAGAATTATACAGCGATAATTATAAGTTGTCTAAAATTTTAAATTTTCCTAAACAAAATTCATTTAAAAAAGATAGAGGGTATGTGAATTTGAAATTTTATGACAGAAAAAGTAAAATCAAAACACAGGAGTATTACAATAACGAAATACTATCAAATATTAATCATTTGATATCAAGAGGGTTTACATTCCAAGACATATGTATTATTGTAAGAAAGAAAAAAGAAGGGGTTTTAATTGGAGATTATTTAACAGAAAATAAAATCCCAATTATTTCGTCTGAGGTTTTAAATCTTTCGTCAAGCTCAGAGGTTATTTTTATTATTAATTTGATTTACTATCATATTGAAAATTCTGAGTTTAATAAAGTTAACTTTTGTAAATCTTTGTGTGAATTAAATTTAATTAATCTGAAAAGAGAAGATTTCTTAATTGAAATTTTAGAAAAGGATTATTCCGAAATAAAACAATATATCACAATTGATGGATTTGATTTTGAGTTCAACAATCTAAACATAACATCTATTTATGAAGCTATAGAATATATCATAGACAGTTTTGGACTTTTAAAAGAAAGCAATTCATATATTCAGTTTTTTCTGGACTTTACTTTAGATTACTCTAATAAATTTCAGACTGGTTTAAGTGAATTCGTTGAATATTTTGAAGAAAAAAAGGAAAAATTAAATATTATTAATCCTCAAGGAATAGACGCAGTTGAAATAATTACTATTCATAAATCAAAAGGTTTAGAGTTTCCAATTGTTATTTATCCGTATGCAGATATTAATATCAAAGGGGACCTGAATCCTAAAACATGGATTAATTTAAAAAACAGTAAAGATATTAGTTTAAAAAAATCCTTAGTGAATATAAACAAGGATTTAGAAAAAATTGACAACAATTTATATAATAACTATCGCTGGAAATTAGAGATTGATAATATCAACCTATTGTATGTAGCGCTTACAAGAGCAAAAAAAGAACTTTATATAATTTCAGAAAAAAATTTAGATAGTAGGGGTAATGAAAAAACAAATTATTTTTCTGGGATTTTTATAAGTTATTTAAAGAATATCGGGGTTTGGAAAGATACGGAATGTTCTTACGAATTTGGTGTTAAGGATGTAAACAAAATAAAAAATCTTCCTTCGAAAAACATAACGCAGGAAATGGTTGAAGTGAATTCTCGGTTAAAACAAAACATAATAATTAATTCAAAAAATACCAATTCTTGGATTAATGAATTTGATAGTGCTCAAGAAGAAGGACATGTTTTTCATCAAATTATGGAGGAAATTAAATCAGAAAAAGACATAATATTTGCTCTAAATAGATTTTATGAACTAGGTTTCATCAGTCTAGATATTAAGAAAGTTTATGAAAAAAAGATTTTTGAAATTATAAACCATCCTGATTTAAAGAAATATTATAACAATAATTTAGTGAGTTATAATGAGAGAGAAATAATTTCAAAAAATGGATATGTTGTGATTCCTGACAGATTAGTTTTTTTAACTGACCTTGATTTAGTAATCATTGATTATAAGACTGGAGCTGAAGATATATCTCACGTAAATCAATTAGAAAAATATCAGGCTATGCTGGAAGAAATGGATTTTAATGTGAATAATAAAATCATCGTATATATAGCAGAAAAAATAAAAATCAAGTTTTGTTAGTGATTTACCTCTAACGTACATGATATTATAATGTCGATAATATTATCACTACTTTTGTTTGTATTAATGTACTTTAATGTAAAAATTTAAAATTATGAAAAAAATTTACTCTCTATTCTTAGCCTTAACTATGATTTTTGGGCTTACAACACTTCAAGCTCAGGATAAAGAAAATCCATGGCAAATCAGTTTTGGAACCAATGCCATTGATGTTGAAGCAGACACTAATACATCAATTACGGAGTTTTTTAATATTGATGGGAACTGGAATGTGTCAAAGTCTCCTATTTCTATGTTTTCTGTCTCAAAGTATGTAGGTGGAAATTTCTCATTTGGAATTGGTGCTTCTTTTAATAGTATTAGTAAGTATGCAACAGCACTTGAAAGGCCTGATGTAACAAATGATTATTTCTCGATTGATGCAATGCTAAAGTATGATCTATCTGATCTTTTATCTGTTAAAGTTTTAGGCACTACATTTGAACCTTTTGTCGGAGTTGGCCCTGGGTGGACTACTTTTAGTAATCAAGATGGGTTAACCGCTAATTTTTCTTTAGGGGTTAATTATTGGCTAACAGAAACTTTTGGAGTTGTAGCAATGTCAGAATATAAACATAATCTTGCTGACATAGACGAAAGCCTTATGCTTGATGAAGGTGGAACGATGCGTTGGTCATTAATGTTTGTGATTAAATTCGGAAAATCTGAATAAAATTCAAAAATAGAGTTTTTCACTGTTTTTTCTCAAAAATCACTACATTTACAGAGAAATCCGTATTTTTGCGGAAAATATTAAATAGTAAATAAAAAATTATGAAAAAATTTTACTCTCTATTCATAGCCTTAACTATGATTTTTGGGCTCACAACACTTCAAGCTCAAGATAAGAACAATCCATGGCAATTTAGCTTTGGAACAAACGCTATTGACGTAGAAGCTGATACCAATACACAGTTTGCTGATTTCTTTGACGTAGATAAAAATTGGAATACAGCAAAATCACCTATCTCAATGTTTACAATCTCTAAATATATAGGAGATAATTTATCATTTGGAGTTGGTGCTTCTTTTAATAGCATCAGTAAATATGCAGCAGGACTTGAATTATCTGATGTAACAAATGATTATTTCAACGTTGATATGATGTTAAAATATGATTTATCGGATGCCTTACCTATCAGAGTAATGGGAATGGACTTTGAACCATTTGTTGGTGTAGGTCCAGGGTGGACTTGGTTTGACGATCAAGATGGTTTAGTTGGAAATCTTTCTGTTGGAGTAAACCACTGGTTTAACGATGTTTTTGGTTTTACATTAATGGCTGATTACAAGCATAACATGGATGATTTACAAAGATGGGCAACTCCAGTTCTAGATGAAGGTGGAACTATGAGATGGTCTGCTATGCTTTCTGTTAAGTTTGGAGGAACTGACACTGATGGTGACGGAATTTATGATGATCATGATGAATGTCCAGATGTTCCTGGTCTAGAAGAATTTAACGGATGTCCTGATACTGATGGTGACGGAATCCAAGACAGTGAGGATGAATGTCCAATGGTAGCAGGTTTAGCTGAGTTTAACGGTTGTCCTGATACTGATGGTGACGGAATTTCAGATAACAAAGATAGATGTCCTAAAGTTGCTGGATTAGAAAGTATGGGGGGATGTCCTGATACTGATGGTGACGGAATTACTGATGGTCAAGATGCTTGTCCTAAAGTTGCTGGTCCTAGAGGCAATAGAGGTTGCCCATGGCCAGATACTGACGGAGACAGTGTGGTAGATAAAGATGATAAATGTCCAGATGTTCCCGGTACAGTTGCAAATAATGGATGTCCAGAGGGTCCAACTGATGAAGACATGGCTAAGATAACTGAACTTTCTAGAGGAATTCAGTTTGCATTCGGTGCTACTACTTTTACCGAAGGTACGCCTCCAGTTCTTGATGCAATTGTTTCGATTATTCTTAAGTATCCAACTGCTAGTTTTAGTATAGAAGGACATACTGATAGTATTGGAACAAAAGGATTTAACCAGTCACTTTCGGAAAGAAGAGCTGCTGCAGTTGTAGATTATCTTTCAGGAAGAAACGTTTCTGCAGATAGATTAAGTGCAGTTGGTTTTGGTGAAAATAATCCAATAGATACAAATGTTAATTCTGCTGGTAGAGCAAATAACAGAAGAGTTGAGATCTTATTTGTGAAATAAGCTTTTAAACACATACACTATATTAGAAAACGCTTCGCTAAATGCGAGGCGTTTTCTATTTTTATAAGATGCATGGATTTATTAAAGATGTTGTAAAAAAAATTTCTATTGGTAATGACACTGATATTTCAAAGACTATAATAGTCGTACCAAATAAAAGATCTCAAATTTTCCTAAAGAAAGAAATTAGTGAGGCGACTAAAAAAACAATATTTTCTCCAATTATTTATGATATTGAAGGGTTTATGTCAACAATCTCAGGAATTGAGAAAATTTCAGACTCTGAATTATTATTTGAATTCTATAGTGTTTATTCAAATAATACCAAAAAAGAAGATCAGCAAACTTTTGAAGAATATATATCCTGGGCTAAGACCCTTTTAAAAGATTTCAGCGAAATTGACAGAGAACTTTGTGATACTGATTCGCTATTTGATTATTTAAAGGCTTTTAAAGATTTAACTCATTGGTCCAACTTTGAGGAAGAAACCGAACTGATCAAAAACTATAAAGAATTTTGGGGTAAAATTAAGGTGTATCACAATGAATTAACGTCAAAATTATTTAATCAAAGAAAAGGTTATCAGGGCTTAATATACAGAGAGGCTTGTGAGCAAATTCAAAATTATATAGAAAATAAAAAGAATGTAAAACATATTTTTATTGGGTTTAATGCTTTAAGTAAATCTGAATCTGAAGTTATTCAAGAAATTATTAGTAATAATGGAGAGATTTACTGGGATATAGATAAATCATTTATAAATTCTGAATATAACAATGCCTCCTTATTTATTGATAACTACTTAAAGAAATGGCCGTATTACAAACAAAATGATATCGAAATAAGTTGTGATATTTATAGAGAAGACAAAAACATAAACTCTATTGGCACTCCTAAAAATATTGGGCAAGTAAAATACGTTGGTGAATTACTGAGTCACATGAACCAAGCTGAGCTAAACGATACAGCAGTTGTTTTAGGTGATGAAAAGTTGTTAATTCCATTATTAAATTCTATTCCAAGTAATGTTAAAAATATAAACATTACAATGGGATATCCGCTAAAAAACTCAAACATTTACTCTTTTTTTTATTTGTTGTTAAACACTCACGCTAAAAATCAGAATAGTTTTTATTATAAGAATGTAATTTCACTGATTTCTCACGAACTTATTAGCCCAATTTTAAACAAACAAAATGATTTAAGAAGAAAAATAAAAAACGAAAATCTTATTTATATGTCTAAGAATGACATAATAAATATGGATAATGAAAATAAACTAATCTATAAGCTAATCTTTTCTAAATGGAATAATGCCAGTGAAGGAATAGATTCGTGTTTAGATTTGATAGAACTGATAAAAAAATATTATTCTAGAAACCCGGAAAATGATTTTATAAATCTTGAACTATTATATAACATTAATAAGATCTTCTTGCAAATTAAGCTTTCATCAGAAAAATTAGATTATTTAAAAAACATTAACTCTCTTAAGATTATTTTTAAAGAACTATGTGAGATGAATGCTTCTCCCTTTAACGGTGAGCCTGTTAAAGGGCTTCAGATAATGGGAATGCTAGAAACTAGATTATTAAATTATAAAAACATAATTATAACTTCAGTAAACGAAGGTGTTTTACCTGTTGGAAATAATAGCAATAGCTTTATTCCATTTGAAATAAAAAAAGCAAACAATCTACAAACATTCAAAGAAAAAGATTCAGTGTTTGCTTATCACTTCTATAGATTGATAAAAAGGGCTCAAAATATTTGGTTTATCTATAATACTGAGCCAGACGCTGTTAATAGTGGCGAAGTAAGTAGGTTTATCACACAAATTGAAGTAGAAAAAGTTCATGAAATAAATAAAAATATTTTATTAGCAAAAACTCCTGTAAAGTATAATACTGAGGCTTCGTACCATAAAACGAAGGCTGTTCAACAAAAACTAAAAGAGCTTATAAAGAACGGAGTGAGTGCATCTATGCTGTGTTTATATGTTAAGGACCAAATAAGGTTTTTTGAAAGCTATATTTTAGGTTTGAGAGATGAAAAAGTTGAAGAAACTATAGCTGCAAGTACAATTGGAAATATTGTTCATGATTCGCTAGAATTACTTTATAAGGATTACGTTGGTAAAAAACTAAGGATAGAGAGCTTAAAAGAAATGAAAAAAAAGATAAATAAAACTGTTGAAAATGTGATTCAAAATTATGTTAGAAAAGAGAATATATACAGAGGTAAAAATGTAATTATAGTAAAAACAGTAAATAAATATGTAGAAAAGGTAATTGAATTAGACAGGAAAATATTGATTGATAAAAATGAAATTAAGATTATAGGTATTGAAAAAGATTTTGAAACAGAAATAAGTTTTGGAAAGGAAAAATATAAAATTAGAGGTAAGATTGATAGAATAGATGAAATAGATGGAGAGATTAGGCTAATAGATTATAAGAGTGGAAAAAAATTATTTAAGGGAGATTTAACGATAAAGAATAGTGAAGAATTGAGAGAAGAAAAAGGGATTTATAATCTGCAGCTATTAGTTTATATGATTGGTATAAGTCGTGAGTTGGGAGGAGTGCCTATGAGAAGTGGAATAATAAATTTAAAAAACATGAAAGATGGATTTCTAGAAGGAAAATTCAATGGAATATGTAAACTAAATGAAGAAAATCTAGAAAATTACAAAAGTGAAGTAGTTTTATTAATAAAAGATATATTAAATAATAAAAATGAATTTAAAAATTAATTTTTTTATAAATAAAAATGCTTGAATAAAATTCAAAATTGTAAATATAAAATAATTTTTATTATCTTCACATTACCAGTAAATATAACAAGTTATGTTAATTATCATGAAAATTTTGATGTAAAGTTATGAACATTAAAATAGCAAAATCAACATATAAAACAAAGGAAAATAAAAGGGCGATAATTTACGATTGCAGTGCAAAAAACTACAGAAAAAAAATAAATACCGGAGTTTTAGTTGACGAAGAATATTTTGATGGATCAAAAAAAATCGATTCTATTTCATTAAATGTAACATTGGAAAAATTAAAAGCTAAAAAAAAGGATGCTTTAGCGAAATATTTTGAATATAATTGGTCAACAGATGATTTAGAAAACTATTTAAAAAGGGGAATAGACATCTATTCACTAGAAGAATATGTTAGAAATGACTTTGTTAAAAATAAAAACCTAGTTACAGCAAATGATTACCTAAATGTTGTTAAGGTGTTTAGAAAACATCTTAATAAAACTAATATTCATTTCAATTATATATTAGAGGAAAACACAATTCTTGAATTTAAATATAATGCAGAAAAAAAAGGAGTTAAAAGATCATCTATAAACTCCTATGTGAAAAAAATGTCTGTGATTATGAATCAAGCTAAAAAGGATGGTTTTATCACAAAAAGATTTGTTATTCCGAAGCATATACTAGAAAAAAGACAAAAATCAATTAAAAAAACATCTTTTAATAAAGATAAATTTATAGAAGCAGTGAACAAATCTAATGATGTCTTTGAAATACAATCACTGTCTATGTTTTTAATGCTTGTAGTATGTGGCGGAATGTCTCCTTCTAATCTTATAAATTATAAAGTAATTGAAAATAAAAACAAAAAGGACCTATTTAGCATGATGCTATATGATGAAGATAGTATTGTCATAAAATTTAAAAGATCTAACAAAGGAGAAGGGGTTAAATACGTAAAACTAGATTATGTTAAAATAAAGATTATTGAGCTGGTTAAAACATTGTTTTATATAACCCACTATAAGAAATACCCTTTTATTCTCTCTACCTACTCGAACTATTATAAAGTTTTTGATTTTGATATTCAAAAGAAAAACAATCTATATAGAAATCTTTGGAATTTTTATCAAATGAAAATTAAAGAAAACTATAATCTGAAATTTAGTGATGCAAAAAGTATTTATTATAATAAATTAAAAGAGATTGAAATGAATAAAATCTCAAGTGATATTCTATTTTCAAAAATCAAAAAAACAGAACTTATCACTTTAAATGATACTGCTATTTTAAAACAAAATATAGAAAAATATGAACAGATGATTTTAAAAAATTTATATGTTAGTGAATTAACTCAGGTAATCATTAATAGATTAATTTTTTTAGGCATTGATTTGAATAAATTTGCTCTAAATCATATTAAAACACCTTCGGAATTTTCAAATTTTTTACATGAACTTAGTAAGTTTCATATAGACTTAAGAAATTAAGACTTTCTTTAAAGGCATTAACCGATTGGTAGTTGTCCCTTTTTATTCTTATAACTTTTTCTTGATTAGGAATGAGGTCAAAATAATTATCAGAAAAATTATATTCAAGCATAGAATCTATAAACAGGTTTTTAATTAAATTTTCTGAAACAAGACTAACTTCAAAGAAATTATCTATAATATTAACTTCATATTTAAATTTTGGAGTTGGAAGTTGTAAATTTTTTATAGCTGTAAGATATTCGATTTTTTCAGAGATAATTTCGTTTCCAGCATATATTGTTCCGGTAATAAATTTATCGTTAAAGTAGTTATATTCTTCATTGATCATGGATAAGTTTATACTATAAATCTTCTTAGAATTATTTGGGTTTGATAAGAACTCCCCTTCCCATTTATTATGAATTTTACCTGAAAAATCCTTTAAATGAATCTCAAATTTTAATTTTTGACTTTCTAATTTATCAGTAACAAAATGTACAATCACTTCATTACTTTTTTTATGAAATGATAAAATAGATTCCTCAAATGAATTCTTCGTTTTATAATGAAGTGCTTTCCATTTTCCATAATAATCAATGCTCGACCAAGACGCAACTGGCCAACAATCATTTAATTGCCAGTATAGGCTACCCATGCAAATATCTCTATTTCTTCTTTGAGCTTCCATTCCTAAAGAAATACCCTCTGCCTGGAGTAATTGACTAACATAAAGAAAATGCTCAAAAGATTCAGGAACATTATAATCTCGACTCATATACTCTTCTATTGTACTATTACCAATACTTGATCTTTGATGAGATTTCATCACATCAGAATAAATATCATAGTCAGACGGGTTGGTATATTTTTTCACTGATGAGAACTCTGGAAATGACTGAAAGCCAAACTCTGACATAAATCTAGGAATCTTTTCTTCATATGTGCTAAATGGTTCTTTTCCCCACCATACTCCCCAATAATGAGCATCACCACTTGTTAAAGATTCTTTAACACCCATGGAGCTGCTTGGAGACGATGACCAATAGTCAGTACTGTTATCATATTTTTGAATCACATCAGGTAAGATTTGATGAAAAATCTGATCATAGGATTTAAATATTGTATCCGCAACTTCTTGTGATTGGTTTTCGATTATATCCTCTTTCCAGCCCCAATTTTCCCAAGCTGAAAGCACTTCGTTGTTACCACACCATAACGCAATTGACGGGTGTGTTCTTATTCTTTTTACGTTATATATTGCCTCCTCTTCAACAGATTTTAAAAAACTTTCATTTCCAGGATACATTGCACAGGCGAACATAAAATCCTGCCAAACAAGTAAACCATACTCATCACACAAATCATAAAATAAATCCTCCTCATAAATACCACCACCCCAAACTCTAATCATATTCATGTTTGCATCAATTGCAGCAGAAATTATATTTTCATAATCAGAATTATTAACACGAGGCAAGAAAACATCCTGCGGAATATAATTAACCCCTTTCATGAAAGTAGGAATACCGTTTACCTTAAAGAAAAAGTTGTTTCCAATTGAGTCTTTTTCAGTTACTAGTTCAATTGTTCTTAATCCAATTGATTTTGAGGATTTAGAAATATAATTTTCATGTGAAATTTCAACTCTAACATCGTAAAGTTTCTGCTCCCCCATACCATTAGGCCACCATCTTTCTATATCACTAATGGTAAAAGGAATCGAAAATTTATTTTTACCATTTGTTAAGTGAACAAGTTCGCTTGCTATAATATTGTTATCTACATATATTCTAGCGTTTAAGTTCTGATTTTCAAGAGATGAAAGGACTTCAATTTCGGCCTTTATATTCGCATCATCACCAATAATATTTTGGGTTAAATGAAGATCGTTAATTTTAAAGTTGTTCCAAAAGTTAATATTTATTGGTCTCCAAATTCCGGAAGTTACTAATCTGGGGCCCCAATCCCAACCAAAAGAGTAGGGGGCTTTTCTTTCAAAAACCCCTACCTTTTTATTTCCTGGTACTTTTCCTATTTCTGAAAGATCATTAGCGTTGTCAGGGAGCTTATACCCTAATTTATCATGCATTTCAATTCCCACATCAATAGGAGATTTAAATTTAATAAGTAATTCATTTTTCCCTTTTTTAATATTTTTTTTTACATCCACTGTTTTACCGACAAACATATTATCAGATGAATAGATCAATGAATCATTTAAAAAAACGTCAGCATAAGTATCAAGACCAAAAAAATCTAATTCGATCACGTCATAATCAAAATGATAATCATTTATGTCGAAATATGTTCTATAATCCCAATCAAGTTTATCTATCCATTGTAGTTGATGCTCATTTAATCTAAAAAAAGGATCATTGATCTTTCCGTTATTTAAAAGATCCAGATGAACTGTGCCAGGAACAGATGCAGGCAAGTATTCTATATCATTTTCAGATTTGAATTCCCAATTTGAATTAAGTTCAACTATGTATTCTTGCTTAGTATTGGAACAGGATAGAAAAAAAAGAAGAAAAGCTTGAAATAAGATTAATTTTAAAATATTCATATAATTAACAAATTATGAATTCTAAATTTTAAAGAAAAATGAATAATTTAGAATTTTGAACTTTTAATTTATTTCATTTTGTGAAAAAGATTTCAATACTAATTTTCTTTACATTTAATTTAGTCTCTTTTTCTCAGGAAAAGACAGCAGATTCAACAAAAGTTAATGGCTGGCAAAAATCTGGGAAAACAAGTTTTCTAATCAATCAAACAGCTTTCAGTAATTGGGTTTCTGGTGGTGAGAATAGTGTTGCAGGAACACTTTCTGTAGATTATAATTTAAATTACTTTAATAATGGATGGTCATGGGATACCAAAATGATTGGCTCCTTTGGTGTAAATAAGAATAGCGACAGTAAATTTTTTAAAAAAATTGATGACAGGATTGAAGTTAACTCCGTTATGGGTAAGAAGTTTATTGAAAAGTTTAGCTTTTCAAGCTTTTTAAACTTTAAAACACAATTTGCAAAAGGGTTTAAATACTCAACAAATGAGGATGGAAATGAAATAAGAACAGAAAAAACAAGAATATTCTCTCCAGCATATATTCAGCTTGGAGTTGGAATATATTGGAAGGAAAGTAATTCTCTTTGGGTAAATTTTGCACCGGTAACAGGGAGGTTAATTCTAGCCAGTAAAAAGTTTACCAATGATTTAAGCGAAGGGGAAGAATATTTTGGTGTGCCAAGAGGTCAAAATTCAAGATTTGAGCTAGGGGCATCAGTTAGTGCTTTCTATAAATTTGAGCTATTCGAAAATATTATTCTAGAACAAAGAATTAACCTTTACTCAGATTATCTGTATAAAGCAGACAATATTGATGTTGATTATACTCTTTCTGCCTTCATGAAAATTAATGATTACTTATCTACTACTCTGATTATGCAATGTATCTATGATGATAATGCTATAAAAAAGATACAGCTAAGAGAAGTGTTTGGTCTAGCTTTCGTCATTGATATTCTTGAAATACCAAAAATTATTTAACTATCTATTTTTCATTTTTGCTAGTAATCTTAGCAACTCTAAGTATAGCCAGATCAATGTTACAAGAAGTCCAAAAGCACCGTACCACTCCATATACTTTGGAGCGCCTTTTTCAGATCCTTCTTCGATGAAATCAAAATCAATAACTAAATTAAGTGCTGCTATTATTACAATACCAAAAGATAAGCCAATACTTAACATAGAAGAGTTATTTGGACTTAATAGAGATATGCCCGAGCCAAAGAAACTCATTATAAAGCTTATTAGGTAAAGAAGAAATATTCCGCCAGTTGCCGCAAATAAACCTAACTTAAAATTCTCAGTTGGCTTGATTATTTGTGACTTATAGGCAAATAGTAAAGAAAATAATACCAAAACTGTTATTGAAATAGCTTGTAAAACAATGCCATCATATTGAACATTGTATATGTATGATAATGAACCAAGTGCTAATCCTTCAAGAACAGCGTATAAAGGAACCGTGTAAGGAGACCACTCCTTTTTGAATATTGTAACTAAGGCTAAAATTAAACCACCAACAGATCCAATCATAATCATACTTTCCATTCCTGCAGAAAATGTATAGTATGCAGCAATGATTAATAGTACTAATGAGATAGCCGTTTTGTCAACAGTTCCTTGAATTGTCATAGTTTTATCTATAAATAACGAGCTATTTTTCACTGGATTCTTGAAAGTATTAGAATTTAACGCAGGGTTAGATGTTCTGTAAGAAAGATGCCTATTTTTCATTTTTTAGTCAATTTTTTATTCAAATTTAATGAATTTCATCATTTTTTCTTAAGTCATTGTTAATCATGCTCTAACAGGTGTGAATTTGTCAAAA
>Ga0075462_10000092_pt1 | contig 24479 bp, 20 predicted proteins | sample DEB08_DNA_4_FD_71487 | JGI IMG/M metagenome (GOLD analysis project Ga0075462, IMG submission 71487) | Aqueous microbial communities from the Delaware River and Bay under freshwater to marine salinity gradient to study organic matter... | ecosystem: Environmental > Aquatic > Marine > Coastal ...
AAAAAAGTGGGTCGGGTGGGAATCGAACCCACGACCTTGAGCTTAAAAGGCTCCTGCTCTGCCGATTGAGCTACCGACCCAGTGTGTTACAAATAGATATTACACGAAATGGGAAAATAAATTAAGTAAAGTTACTCTTCCTCTTGATTTCGAATAATACTTATGTTGGAGAGCTTGGATTTAGTACTTTCCATAAGTTCGCCAAGTTCATTATTTATTTTTACAATTACTTCTTTTGCCTCAGACTTGATTTCTTCGTCTTTAACTGCATCATCTACCGCATTGATTAAATTTTTAATAATTTCTGCACTTGTCTCAATTGTGGACTGAAAAGAGTCTTTTAAATCGTCAATTAAATTTTCCTGAGAAACCTTTTCTTTTATTTTTTTGGATACCTCTGATACATCTTCAGAGATTTCATCCCAAGTACTTTTATTTTCTTCGTTCACGACATTATGATATCCAACTTTTTAGAAATTTGCTTTGTCTTTAAAAAGAAGGTCGGGTTTTTTTCTTATTCTTTGCTTTGCCCATCTGGCGGGCGCAATCAATCTAAAGAAGGGAGGTAGTAAAGGTCTTGTATATTTTAATAAAGCCAAGTTGAAATTAAGCAGTGCAGTTTTAAACTTTGTAGTTTTTATCCCATATAATTCTTTAAATTCCGCAGGCAGGGTATTAAATGCTGTGAATGCAATGAAAGGCCAAATAGGTTTTATATGTGTTGGAACTGGCCCCCCTGAAATTATGTCTTGAACGTCTTTTGCTACATCTGTATAAATTAAATAATTCTTTGATTTAGATTTTTCTATGACCCAGTTTTTAAGATCTTCGTGAGTTTGAGGCATTTTTTTTATATCGACCAAAACTAAATCAGCTGAAAGCATGTTTTCTTTATGGTATTGATTTTTTTCTTCATTACTTAATTTCTTAACAGTTTTCTCATAAAAATAGATAGAGGAAACTTGCAAACAAGCATGTACCCAAAGCAACTGTTCGTGATCTAAGGCATCATAGATATCTCCAGTAACCTCATCTTCACCTTTTATTACTTCATGTAACTTGTTAATGCGATGCGCACTTTCATCAGCTTCTTTTTTGGTTCCAAAAGTAACGGAATTCTGTAAAGAAAGAGTTCTTATCAATCTTTTCCATGGATCTCTTTGGTAAAAAGAAGTTTGTCTTGCTCCAGCTGCAATTAATGGATGTGCAGCATGCATAAGTAAAGCACGTGCTCCACCAAATAGAACGGTTATCTCTTTATTAACCTTCCACATCATTGATTTTGGTCCAAAATAACCAGGATCTGCTTTCATAGAGAAAAGTCTATCAACTTGTCAAAATATAAAAAACTATTAGTTTGTATAAATAATTAAACTTATACTTTATTGAGATAATTTATGAACAAAACTATCCACTATATTACGTACCAAACTTTCCCAGCAGATACTGCTAACAGTATTCAGTCCATATCAAATATAAAGTATTTAGTTCGTAAAGGAGCTAAGGTAAAACTTTTCTTTCCCAATCGTGAACAACAAAGTAATGACGATATAGGCGTGTTAAAAAAACACTATGACTTTTTAGAAGAATTTTACACAGAAGGTCTTGAGCACAAACTCCCTTTTGGTCGTGTGAAATACTTTAATAAACTTGTTTATCTATATAGTCACTTAGTTTGGTCAAGAAGGGCAGTAAAGCACGTATTAAAAAACTATCCTAAACCTGATGTTTTTTTTACAAGGTCCGATTGGGTTTATTACTTTCTTTCCTTAAGAAATCAACATGTTGTTTTTGAGTGTCATCAATTAACTTACCTTAGAAAATTACTTGTAAATATCTCGATAAAAAGAGATAAATCAAAATTAATTTGTTTAACTCAAGCTATCGCTGATGATTTAACGATTCCAAAATTGTATAGTAATAAAATTGAAATCATTCCTAATGGATACGACGAAGATTATTTTGATAGCGAGTATGCTACAGAAAAAAAATTAGGAAATAAGAAAAGAGTAGTCTTTGTAGGAAACCTAAAAAGATTTGGTAAATCTAGAGGCTTAAATAACATAATAGATATATATGAATCTGAAGACATTAAAGAGAGATTTGAACTAACAATAGTCGGCGGTCCAAACAGTGTTGCTAAAGAACTTAAAGATGATATTGAAAAACGTGAACTTCAAACTTTAATCTCAGTTGTTGGTCAACAAAACAGGAGGGATGCCTTAAATATAATAGAAAATTCCGATATAGGAGTTTTAATAAATGATAGAGGAAATAAGCACTCTGAATTATATACATCTCCATTAAAATATTATGAATACTTACGTGGAAAACTGAAAATTGTTGCTGTAGATTTCCCAGCTCACCGGTCTTTAATGTTCTCAGATAAGATATTTTTCTTTGATCTAGAATCAAGAGAAAGCCTTATTAGTGCGCTGAAATTATCAAGTAAAGAGGACACACCTTATTTGAAAGAAAACGAAATAAAAGAACTCTCACTTGAAGCAAGAGCAATTAAAGTGATCGATTTCTGTTTTCTTCAGTAATGAGAAATTTAATTAAAGTTTTTTATCGTTACATCCTTTATGTTTTAGGTTTTATTAGTCAATTCATTCCAATAGGAAGTTTATTTTATGCAATAGAGGAGAGTCCTTCATTAGAAGAAGAATCAAATAAATTCTTAACTGATGCCTTAAAAGAAGCAAGATTCTATCTTGAATATGGTTCTGGTGGCTCAACTGTTTTGGCCTCTAAGTTAGGTGTGGATTATATAACAATTGAAACAGACCTACTCTTTCTAAATGCTGTAAAGAATAAGGTCAATCAGCTCGGAAATAAAAATTTATCAAAACGAAAATATTTATACAGGAATATTGGCCTTACATCAAGGTGGGGACACCCTTTGTTTCCCGACACTAGGAGACAATCTTTACTAATAAAGTTCAAAAATTACTCAGATCCAAAATTTGCTATGAGAGATAAACCTGATCTAATTATGATTGATGGTCGATTCAGAGCAGTAACCCTCCTTAGAATGTATGACTATCTAAAAACATACTCTGGATGGATGGTGCTGTTCGATGATTATTTTTCCAGAGATGAGTATCAGATTGTTTCACAATTTTTTAAGGTCGATGCACGACTTGGGAGACTAGCAGTAATAAAAGACATAATAAACTGTAATCCTGATGAGCTGGAGGAAGCAATAGATAGGTATTTAATTGATTCTTACTAATTTTCAATTGTCAACCTAAGTAACAGCACGCCCGGAGGGACTCGAACCCCCAACCCTCTGATCCGAAGTCAGATGCTCTATCCAGTTAAGCTACGGGCGCAGGAAATCTATTAATTGTTCTGATCTTTTGTTAATACTTAATTTGTAAACCTGTTCAGCTAATAAAAATTTTTGTTCTTTTAGACTTCCGGGATTAGAAAGTAGTGATTTTAATTCTTTTTTAAAATCATTAAAGTCACCATTCTTAAAGTAGTTCATTCCTTCAAATTTAATATCAGTGTGAGATTCGAGATCAGAAGCTAGACAAACAACACCAGATGCTAAGTATTCAAATATTTTTAACGGAGAGGCAAATTTATTCATATGTGTATTTTTAGGATAAGGAACTAGGCCAATATCAAAATTAGATATTTCATCTGCAAGTTTTGATTGGCTCATCCTGTCTTTAAAGGTAAAGTTGTTTTTATACTGCGATTTTGCAACTAGTTTTCTAATCTCATGTAGTTTATTTTCTGGGCCACCGATTATTACAATATTAAAATTAATTTCCTCTAAAAGACTTAAAATTGCCTTTACGCTTTTAAACACGCCTTTGTCAACATCATAGGTTTCTAACATTCCTGCATATCCAACTACTAGATTTGAAGAAACACTGGTATTTTTTGGTTTAAATAAGTCAGTATCTACAGCATTTGGAAGTAGTATGCTTTTTTTATTTATCTTCTTTAAATTAATATATGAGTATTTAGTTGTTCCAACAAATATAGAATTGTGTTTTCTTAACAAGTAAATAAATAATCTTTGAATGTATTTTGCTTGTCCATGTTGTTCAAAAATTATATTATTAGATTTTCTATGAGGGTATAACGAAATAGGGTTTGTAGCCCAAACAATACCGTTAACTATGTCTTTTTTTAACAATTTTGACCATTGATAGGACCTTATTAGCCAAAGTATTTTTTTTAGAATATCTGGCAAATATTTAAAGTATTTTGATGAAGTAATATCTTGAAACTCTACATTATTTACATGAAAATTGAATTTTTTTTCGTAATAATCTTCCGGTGTTTTATCTATTGTCATTACGTTGTTAGTTGCCGGGTAGCATAACGTAACCTCGTATCCCAAATCTGAAAAGCTTTTAGCCTGATTTACAGCATGGATTCCATAGGCTTTTTCTGTCGGAAATCTACCATAAACTAGTAAAAATATTTTCTTATCCACAATTTTAGATTAACTAGAAGAAGGACTTTATAAACTCTTTAATTTAAATTTATGTTTTGCAATTAAAAACGTAATAATACCTGCAAGAGTTATTGTCAGAGCTCTTCTTGGGTAGCCGTCAAAAATGTTGTATATAAAAAAGGGCGAAATCGATAGGAGCAATAATAGATAGTAAAAAAGTGTGTCTTTTTTGTTATAGAGTAAAAAGAAAACAACATAAATAAGCAAGGATAGATTTAAAATTAAGAATCCATTTCCAACATAAATTAAGCTTTGCGTATTAAATGGGATAAAAAACATCCCCTTTAGCTTACTTAGTGAAAAGTTGTTAAGGGTTTCTAAAAAAGGCACACTCCCGTCTTTTGAAAGAGATTCAGAAAATCCTAGTTCATTTCCAGTTGAACTAAACAAGTAAAATTCACCAGCAAAATAAAGGTTGTGAAACATTGGGAGGAGCAATATAAACAAAGGTATGAACATTTTTAAGTTATAACTTTTTGTTTTATACAGTAAAAAAAACAATAAGGGAAATAAGTAGACAATTCCTTCAGGTCTTAGCAAAATAGACGTACAAATTAAAAAAACAAAAGTCTTATCAACTACATTACTATTTAAAAATCTACTTATTGCAAATATTAGAATTAGAAAATTAAATGGTTCACTCCAGCCAGTTATAAGAAGAGTTAAGAAACCACTAGAAGAAAAGAACAAAAGTAATGCAAAAAAATAGATTAGTTGGTTGATTTCATTTGTAATTAAATTATTAATTGTAAAAAGTAATAAAAATAAAAAAATAATACATACTAATTTCCAGTTATCACCGAACACTAGATTAAGAAAGTTTAAAATATACCTAAACAATGGTGGTTCGTAAAATAGGTCATCCCCACCACGTAAATAATTTGTAAAATTCAAATCCAAATTCATAGCAAATGCTTTTATCTGATGATGATGAGGTACAGTTCCAGGTGTTCTGGGTAATTTAAAAGCTACGTAGTCAAAAAGTTTGAGAGTTTGTAATGGAAACAAAATTAGAGAGATAATAAGATAATTTTTCTTATCAGAATATTTAAACCAAATAATTATTAGTGAAAGTATTAATGAAATAATTATTTGGTTATTAAGAAAAATGAATACCAAATAATTAAAAATAAGCAGAAAGAGTATTTTGATAAAATTAGATTTGTTAAATTGAAAATTTTTATATTCAGTAAATACGATAATCATTACAAGAAAAATAAAAAACAATAGCTCTAAATACTTATTGGTATCGACTTCATTTATTCTTAAAGTAGCAAAATGCATAGGTTTTTCTATTTCAAAATTTGAATTTTCTTTCAATATATAATTATTTGAATCAGGTGGAAAATATTGAAATTCAAATAAAACGTCTGAAGGTAAAAGATTTAAAGTTTTAATCTCAATATTTTCATAATTAGATCCTTCATAAATGAGTTCTTTATTAGAGTAAATTTTTATATCTCCAAAAAAAGATAGATTTAGGGAAGTAGCGCTACTAAAACTCTTTTTTATGATAACCCTGAAAGGTATCCAGTCATAATTCCATTCACCTACTGACGATGATGGAGAAAATACAGAATTTTCATAATTTAGTCCAGTTAAGTAATCTGTATTCCAAGATGAGTCAGAATGTCCGTGATAAGTTTTTTCATCTCCCTCAACACCTTCATCAATATTTAATTCATATTGTATTTCATTATTTGTAAAAATTGAGTATTGGTCAAACGTTTCAACACACTCGTTACTTTGGTTTTGGGCTCCAACACTTAAGTAACAAACTGAATAAAAATTATTAGAGAAAATAATTGAATAAACTTTCAATACTAAAATTACAACCAAGAATATATACAAGCTTTTTTTAGATTTACCACCAAGAAAAATAAGCAACATCAATGTTAGGAATGTCCAAGTATCTTCTATAGGAAAAGTAAATGTTTTATAAGGCGAGGGAACAAAAAATATAATAATAATAGTGAGGTTGGTAACTGTTAAATAACTATCTTTTAATTTGAGAATATTATTTTGAATCAATATATAAATTTCCCGTAATTTAAATTATCATAGTCTTGCATTGTTGAAACTAACTATAAATAAGTATATTAAAAATAATGAAAAATTATTTAAATTTGCTTTTATATTTGTAATAGTTTTACCAACTAAAAATTTAAATTTTCTTGGAGGACTTCCATTTAACACTTTTGCTAAATTTGTTTTCTTGTTTCTAATTACATTTCTTATTATAAAGAGCAATACGCTTTCCGCTACGCACCTCGCTATCTTGACTTTTTTATTAATTTTTAAAACCTTTCTTATATTTACACCTACTAACGACTGGGAGGTTTGTGTTTCGGATGAGTTTACTCCTAGGCAAACCCAATTTAAATATGATTATATAGAAACCAGTTGTACAAAGAGCTTTGATAATCTTCTTAGTAGTGCAACACTTTATTCTGAAGAAGTTAATTTTAAATTATTAAATGAAGACTTTGAGTGGATGGGACATAATTCAACAAATCTTCCACTAGGGTATATTAACCATTCTGCATATAACTTTTATGACCTGAGACGAGACTGGCTACCATTTAGTATGTTACTTGGCAAAAGCTTAGATAGTGGCACTAGGTATCTAGAGGTCTCATATGTAGGTTATGTAAAATTAAGCTTCAGACCAAGTAGTAGTACAATTTATCTTCCTTCTTCCTATGAGAAAGTAAATTCGCAAATTATTAAGATACCTAAAAACACAGATACTGTGACAATTAACTATTTTTATAAAGATCAAAATATAAAGAAAGACAGTACGAGACCTTTCAATGTTCCAAATGTTTTTACAGAAAATAAAAAGAGTGCACAATTGATTGTTAGTGAGCTTAATTTTGAAAAAAACAATGTAGAGAATTTAGATATATATCGACTTCTTGAATATTTCTTAATTTTTCTTATATTTTTTGTGTACAGGGAAACGTTTTTAAAGCTTCCTAGAAACGAAATGATAATCCTGAGCTTACTTTTCATCCTAATATTTATCTTGTCTCAGGCCGATATTGAAAATATTGAAAATCTTTATAAAAAAATAATTGGCTATTTAGTTTTAATAAGTATATTTTGGGTTAAAAAATATAAACGAATTTCTATATTTGCAGTTTTAATAATACTGATAGCTTTAAATTATTTTTTAATTGATGAACCATGGAATGAACTGGACTTTAATATTAAACCCTCCGGTACAGATATATTAACTTATGAAAATCAAGCTAGATTAATTTTTGAGGGAGATGGCCTGAGAGGAGGTGAAGATGTATTTTGGTACTCTCCCGGTTACAGATATATGTTATTTTTAGTCCATATTTTTTTTGGAGACGGATGGGGTTTATCCTGGAAGGTTATTTTATCAATTACTATTTTTATTGCTTCCACTTTAAGTAGAAAAAATATTTTATTATCGATTCTACTTATAATTTTCCTAGTTTCAGATAATCTGCGAACACTGTATCTATATGGTATGTCCGAGACAGTCTCACTGATGTTTTTATTACTAAGTCTCAGATATTACAAACATAAAAAACTATTTTCATTTTTCTTATCTATTGCAACATTGATTCGGCCAGAAATACTTCTTTTATCAGCAGTATTAATATTTCTAAATTTAAAAATTAAAGAATATATTTATGCAACTTTAATTTTATTACTTCCACTAGTACACAATTTATTCTACGGAGAATCATTCGTAATTTTCAGCACTGCAGCAACATACACGCGAAATATCAATTTTGATTTTTTACATAATTTTGGTTATATTACTTTTAATATTTTTGATGAAAGCATAAGAAATATAATGGGATTTGTCCCAACTTTTACTGCTTTTATTTTGGTTATCCTAAATATATCTGTATCACTCTACAAATTAAAACATAATAATCATAACCTTAAAGAAGTATTTAATATACTATTTTGGGCCTTAGCTGTTTTACCTTATTTAATTTACGACCCACGATTATTTTTTCCAAGACATGTATTAATTGGGTTAGTTATATTGTGTATAGATTTTTCAGATTTTAAATTTAACTTTTTTATCAAAAATAAGCAAACACAAGCAAATAATTAAACTTAAACTAAGAATGAGTTTATTAAACAAAACACCTTCATTATTATTATTTATATATTCTCTTGATGACTGAATAAAAAAACCTCCACTTGCATAATTTATACATTCAAAATAATTTGCAACAGTAACATCTTGATAACCATTGGTTAAATTTCTTTTCACAAAAGTTGAATCCTGAGGAAAGATTATATACCCATCCTCTTCATAAGGTGCAACAGAAGGATCATAGTCACCCTTGCATAGACTTTTACTAAGCTGTTCTTCGTTACACCAAGAATCACTAAAGCTTATTATGCTTTCTAATCCCTTGCTGGAAATGCACGGTGTAACAACATGAATTTTGTTCAGGAAGAACGATGAAGATTTAACTTCAGAAAATGAAACACCTTTTGCCATAAAGAAAAAAAACATATTAAAAAAAATAAAAGTAAATAAAAATATTTTTGAATTTGTATGGACATTAATTTTTATAAGAACGTAGATAAATGTAAAAATTATTAAAAAACTGAATAAGTGTGATTTCATAGGGTCACCCTTTGAGAGATCAAAGTTTTTGGTTAAAAAAGGAAAAAGGTTTATAGCATTTACAATTAAAGCAAATATTCCTACATACCCTAGTAAACCTAATTTTTTTAAAAAGTGATTTTTTTCTTTAATTAAAAAGTAGAGGGACGCCAGGTAGAAAAATATTGAAATAATTATTGAAACTCTTATCAAATTAATATTTCCAGGGAATAGCTCACCAGACCAACCATCTTTATGGAACCAGTATCTTTGCCAATAGTCACCAAACGTATCAGTAAGAATTATTGCTATCATTGAGTCCTTAAGAGAATTTCTAAAGGGATTACGAAACATTTCTAAAGGATTAAAGGAAAAAATATAACTCAAACTAGCTTTATTGTTGTAGTTATTTTCAACAATATGCTCCCATATGTAGTTTCCATTTATTAGGAAATTTTCCCTTATAAGTAAAATTCCTAAAATTACTGAAATGATATTTAAAGTCACAATCCTTCTATCAAATATTTTTTTGCCGTAAAGCATGATCAAGGACAAGGCGATCATAAAGGAAATACTTGACTTAAGAACAAGCACAATAGATATGATTGGTACAGAAAATAAAATGTATAATGAATTTTTAGTTTCAAAAAATTTATTATATAAAAAAATAATCCATGGAAGAAACGCAAAGGCCATAATTTCAGGTTTTAAGATCATTCGTGCACCAATTATTGGGACAAATGTAGAAACTATTAAAAAAATTCTCATTATCTGTACAAATTTAAAATCAAGATTTTGTAAAAGCTTATATAGCCCAGACATTCCAATAATATAAAAAATTAAATTACCAATTTGAATCGAGGCTGTTATTACTGGTTCAATATAAATCTCGGATATGAATATTGGAGTTTTTAAAAGATCAAAAATTTTACTTATAAACCAGTAATAGCTAACACCAGATTCAAGTTCGATTTTTGATAAATCATTTGTAATAAAATAGTCTAAATATTTACGATATCTTGTATAGTCAGTACCTCTCATACTGTTGTAGTTCAAATAGGTTAAGAAAAAAATAAGTAGGTTTTGAACTACTAAAAATATTGGTAAAAGAAGCTTATTTTTATTTTGTTTCAATTTTTAAACTTTGTTAAATATTTAATTATTATATATATTGATTTGAAAAACGTCTTAAATTCAAAGTATTTAGCTTCCTATTGGGGAATTTTATTAATTCAAACAATTTTATTTGTGCCTTTCTTAATAAATGGAGACATAAGTTCTGATTGGGATTCATATGCAAGCCTTGCTTCGGGCAAGATTTTGTTAAATGAATTTCAATACATACCCTCACGACCTCCAGGTTTTCCAGTTTATGAAATCTTTCTTGGATTTTTAAGTTTATTACCAAATAACTTAATAATTTTTATTCACTTTCTTATTAGCTTATTCTTTACAGCGTATATTTATAAATCAATACCCGATAGTAAATTTAAGCCAATATATTCTCTTATAGTTTTTACTTCACATGTTTATTTGATTTCAGCTTTTTCAACAATTGATTATGTGTTTGGTGCTTTTTTTGGTTTTGCATTTTTACAAAATTTAAAAAAAGAAAAGTACCTGTATTCTTATATCTTCATAATCTTAAGTTGTGGAATAAGGCTATCGAATCTTATTTTTTTAGTGGCTGGTTTTGCATTTCTACTTTTACAAAAAAAAGAAATGAAAACAATATTTTTAATATCAACTTCAATTGTTCCAATTCTAATACTTTATGTCCCGTCATACTTATTAGGCGGAGGTGTATGTTTTCTTAACCTAACTAATGTAGACCATACTCTTTACGAAAGGCTAGGACGCTATTTCTATAAACAATTACAAGTTTTCGGAATTCTTGGAACATTTTTACTCTTTTTTTACTTTCTCAAAAATTTAAAAAACATTGATTTTAAAAATCCAGATAAAGTTGTTATGTCGATTATCTTTGTAGCATTTCAATTATCCTTTCTCAGGCTACCAACTGAAAAAGGCCACTTACTACCTGCTTTGATTTGTTTTTTATACTTAATTTCCGATCTTGATATCAAAGCTTCAGTTTTGTATTTTGTATTGGTGTCTTCATTTGTAAGTAACTTTTTGTCAGTTGAGTTTTTAGAACCTGATATTCCGAACCATGCAAACACTGCTGATTTTGGTGTTTTTATCGAAGAAGGTTATTTATTACAAGATTTAAAAAATAGAGCAGAAAAGGGCAAAGATTTTGACTTTAATATTGATAATGCTATTTTTAGTATCAAAGAAGCTTGGAATAATGCGGCACCTAATTGTTAATATAAATTGCGAAAATTGAAACTAGTAAAATTAAGAGAATATTTGCTGTAATTTTTTTATTTTTAAACATTTCTATCGATATATCTTCCATTTTTGCATTCATAGAATTTTGCAATATTATGTTAAATACAAAATAAACCGAAAAGATAATAATTACAATTAATACAATCTCAACATAGCCGTGTACATCAAACTTATTGAATAGCCAGCTACCGTATACCGTCACAGAACAGCCCATAAATAGTTTATAAAGGCCAACTAAAAAACCAGTTGAATAGCTTTTGTCTAAGTAGGTTTTATAATCATTTTTTATTTCGCTATTAGATTTAATAGAAATTTTCTTACCTAATGCAAGCATAAAACTAGAACTAAAAATAAATAAAAACAAGTATTTTGAAATTGATATATTTATAGCCTCACTACCAATAAAAGCTCTCAGTAAAAACATAGACGAAATGCTTAAGCTGTCCACAAATTTAATTAATTTGAATTTAAAAGTGTAAGTTATGCTTAGAAGTAAATATATAAATCCTAAAATTACAACACTTAAATTAATTTGACTAAACATAATTGAGCTAAGAAAAATACATGTAGTAAGAATTATTCTTGATTGAAATTTTGATATTGAACCACTAGCAATTGGACGCATTTTTTTTATTGGATGGCTAATATCCCTCTTTTCATCAATTAAGTCGTTAATAACATAACCTGCTGACGCCATCAGGGATATTGCAAAAAAACATATTAATAATTTAAAAAAGTAATTAATATCATTTAGTCCCGCACCAATAAATACGGTAAAAACTAAAATATTTTTTATCCACTGCCAGGGTCTTAATGTTTTAGTGATGTTTATTAGTAAATTCATAAATCTTTAATCAATATTCTAAGGAGTTAATCCTTTAAAAAAAGAATTCTTTCTTTAAAAAATATATCAATAGATGACTCAAGTATTACAAAATCATACTCACTATAAAGTTCATCATTTTGAACTATATTTTTAGACCAATTTAAATAATCAACTTGAAAATATTTATCCAAATAACTTGTTGGGCTATATAAACTGTTGAAAAAAGAATCGTGTATTATTAATATTCTTTTTTTAGAAGTTGGTTCAGGAGATATTTCATATCTTTTAGAAATTTTATCTATTTTTATTAAACCAAGCCTTTCAAGAACTTTATTATTTTCAATATATGTGCCATTTTGTTGATATTGGAAATTATTTGTTGGGTACAAGCTTGAAAGAAGTTCAACTAAAGCTAGGTTTAATCCAAGGTTATTCCAATGAGTATCTCCCTGTTCATAGTACTTTTCACCTCCACTAAAAGATTTATATAAATCTATAATTCTTATGTCTTTATTAATATTGGTAAATTTATAAAAATTAATTTTGTAAGCATCACACAAGTATTTTTTTTGTAAATAGTTGAGATTGGCAATTTCTATTTCCTGTTTCATTGGAACTAATAAAAATATAAACTTACTTTTATACTCTGATTTAATTTTGAGTTTTTCTTCTGTTGTAATTAATTCACATTCGTTAATTTTTGGGTATAGTTCTCCATCAACTCCATAAAAAATTTCTGTATTGAAAAATTGTGTATCCAGAAATAAATCATCTTGCAAGTTCCAACTTGCTGATGCCAGAATGTTTAAAGCATCATTCCTTAACTTTGATTCAAAAACGTAAGAATCTATTTTATTTTTTAATTCCTTTCTATTATTTGAAAAGATTAATCTAGTTATGCTTCTTTGCTCACCGAGACTTTCAATTGAATTCACATAACTGTAGCTATTTTCAGGTGGAAAATAAATACCTGAAACTGTTACAGACAAAAGAAGAATTATAACTATTGGCATTAAAATATATTTTTTCATTATTAAAACCTAAAATAAATAAATGGATCTACGGAAGAAGAAAGAACTATAAAAATAGATAAAATAAATAAAGGGATAGTGAATAGAAAGCTATTTTTAAATTTAAAGTTTATTTTTATATTTAATAAAGATAGAGCACAAATAATACCTACAATCAAAAACTTAAAATTTATGAATTGAAACAGTATTGGTAAAAAGGTATCACTCGAAGTATCTAAAACAAATAAAGAAGAAAGTATATTGATGGTATCTCCAAAACTAAGTGAAAAAAATGGTACCCATGTTAAGGAAACAAGCATGAAGGTTATTAATCTATTTGAAAAGAGTTTATTAAAATTTATTAATTTTTCAAAAGTTAGAAAAAAACCATGCAACACTCCCCAGAGAATAAAATTAAATGTTGCACCATGCCAAAGTGCAGTCAATAAAAATGTAATCCATAGATTTCTGTAGTGCTTAATTCTTGAAACTCGATTTCCTCCAAGTGGAATATATATAAAATTTTTAAAAAAGTTTGAAAGTGTTATATGCCATCTTCTCCAAAATTCTTGAAATGAACTCGATAAGTATGGTTTATTAAAATTTTCTGGTAATTTAAATCCAAATAGTAATGCAATACCAATAGCTATATCACAGTATGCTGAAAAATCGAAATATATTTGAAATGTATAACTCAGTATTAATATTGCTGATGATAAATAAGAAAAATTAAATCCAAAAAGACTTTCAGTATATATCAGTGTGACTTGGGATAGTGTATCTGCTAAAAAAAATTTTTTAAGAAGACCGATGGAGATTCGATATGTTCCCTCCAGGAAAAAATCATAACTTGTATTGGTATTAGAAACCCCCTTTCTATAAGTAGCTATATCAACAATTGGTCCTGCTAGTAGTTGGGGAAAAAAAGTCAAAAATGTAAATATTTCAAAAGAATTTTCCTCACGACGCAATCTTTCTTTGTCAAAATAATAAGCAATGGCTTGAAATGTAAAAAATGAAAGACCTATAGGAAAATTATTTTGAATATACACCGGAACATCTATTTGAAATAATTTAAAAAACACAAAAGAATATTTAAAAACAAAAAGAGGAGATAAAAGTAAAGAGATAAATATAAAATTATTAATATTATGATTTTGTATTTGGTACTTCATCAGGATTGATAAAAATATTAAAATTACTATAAGATATCCGTTATCGATAAAATAAAAATAACCACTTACCACTCCAAGGAATACTGTTTTAATTTTTTTATTAATATTAAAAAAATTAATCATTAAAGAAACAGGAAGGAATAAAAAAAGAAAAGAATTAGAAGTTAATAACATATTTTCTAATACTAGTTAGAGGTCTCTTTTTTGATTCTTTTATTTTGTAAATAATTATTAATAGCAATTATTACAACTATCAAAGGAGCGTAAAGGCTAATGAATATTTCTTCAAATATGACATTACTAAATTTAATTAATTTTAATAATGTCAATTGAGGAATTATTGAAACTAAAAATATTAAGATTATTTCATTATGGCTTTGTTTGTAAAAATAAAAACATAAAAATATAGCTATTTCAATTAGATGATATGTTCTAAAGTATGGATTCAATATTAAATATATTAAAAAAGAGTCGAGTATTATTTGTTCAGTATTTTTTTGATGTTTTAAAAAGTTTTTTAAAATTGAAAAAATTAAAAATATTAATAGTGAAGAGAAAAAAACAAAGATTAATAAATTCAATTCAAATAAATAATATAGAAGATTTGGAACTGATGGCGTGTCGTAGTAGTTTCCGAATATATCATCAAACACACTAAAAGAATTAATATTCTCTGAATTAGAAAATATATTAAAATACTGAATCCAAGTATTGAATAGTTCCCTTTCTAGAACAAATGTCATTACGACCATAAATAAAAAAAATAAAGCACTTCTGGTTATAAATTCTTTAATTTTTTTATTTTTGATTCCAAAAATTAAAAACAGCCATATTGGAATCAATGTTAATTTTATATAAATTAACATTGCAAATAATCCAGATGCTATTTTGTAGTGTTTTTTAAATATAGATATAAAAAATAAAATTAATAACAGTTGTGAAACTATTGAAATATTACCACTTCTCAGGGCTTGGTAGAAACCATTAAACCCAGTAAGCAATAAAATAAAATTTGCTAGTTTAGATTTTTCATTCCAAAAAATTATTAACAACAAAGGTATACAACTTAAAAAATATTTATAGTTTTCAACCCAATCTATATATGGATGACAAAAAATTTGAAAACTTTTAACAACGAAGGGAAGATAGTTAGTTCCTATTTTATTTGAACTTACTATAAAGTTATTAGGAATTACCTTCTCTATATTTTCTTCAAGGTAGGGATCTAGATTATTAAATATCATCATATTTGTTATCTCACAATGTATCAAAGCATCGTTCTTCGTTATTGACCGAGGTTGATTAGTAATTACAAAAATAAACAAGAGTATTGATGTGAGTGTAAGAATGTTTTTTAATATTCTCATAATTTCTAATAATAAGTAATTAGTAATTTTTACTAAATTTTTCTAATAAAATACTTTATTAATAATAAATGTTAAATTTACTATTAAATAAACATTATAAGGACTTACGTGGTACAAGATTCGGTTGACGATTTTGGGATGCAGTTCACCAGACATTCAAATATTGAAGGTGTTTGGGGTTCACAGCTACTCTTAAAGCAATCTACATATCCTTTTGATTTAGAGAAGATACAGAACAAAAAAATATGTGAAGTAGGGAGTGGCTCTGGTAGGTATCTTAAAAACTTTTTAAAATTTAATCCGGATAAGGTCACTGCTATAGACCCTGCGGAATCTATACATGTTGCTCAAAAAAATGTTCAAGATGAACGAATTGAATTTTTAAAAATAGACTCCACCAAAATGGAAATCAATGAACAGTTTGATTATGTTTTTTCTTTAGGGGTTATTCATCATATACCGAGAGCCGATGCTGCTGTTGAAAATATATACAGAAGTTTAAAAGTAAATGGTCAATTTGTAATGTGGGTGTATGGATATGAAAATAATGAGCTCTACATATTAATATTTAACAATCTTCGTAAATTCCTATCCAAGATTCCAGACTTCTTAGTAGAAGCAATATCATATTTTCTAGCTTTAACAACCTATACATATGGTTATTTGTGTAAATTCTTTAATTTACCTTTAAAACAATACTTTTTAAATGTATTTTCACAATTTAGTTTTACACATAGAGTTTACGTAATTTTTGATCAACTGAATCCTAAGTACTCTAAATATTATAAAAAAGAAGAGACAATTGAGCTACTTGAGAATGCAGGATTTAAAATAGATGAAATTTACCATAGAGACAAATATAGCTGGACTACTATCGCAACTAAATTACCTAGTTAATCGATATTCTATTGTTTTCTATCCACTTTAGAAATGAATAGTATCGCCATATGTAACGTGATTTAAGATAATTATTATCGTTAGAATTTTGCAGGTATTTAAGTAAGTTGTTTATATGCTTTAGGTCATTCCAGTTTTTCTTCAAATAGGGAATAGCTATATCGTCAGACCAACCCCCAAAGTCGTGAGAAAACCCTTGTTTTTTCTTTATTTCATAATTTTGGAATTCCAAAAGAAGTTGATTTTTTAAAAATTTCTTTTCATTAAATAAATTTACATTATCGTTTAACTTTAAAGTCTTTGAAAAATTGTAAATTCTATTGTCTAAAAATACAGGCCTTACTTCTAATGAGTTTAACATCGATGCAAGGTCACTTTTTTTTAATATATTTGTATAAAGATAGTTTTTAATATCAACTTGACTCATTAACTCAGTGTTATTTAAATTATCAAATCCTTGTTTAATCAAAAAACGTTCATAAAAAACCTTTCTTTCTTCAAATGAAAGGTGGGGTAAGTAATTTTGCCAAAACAATAGCTTTACTAAAGTACTGCTATTTCTTGAAGATGTCACAATCTTTAACTTTTCATTTAATGATATGTAGCTGTTTTTCGAGTTTAAAAAAATACTAAGAATCTTTTTCAAACCCAATAAAGCATAATTTGGTATCAATTCTGTCAATTTTCCAGCTCTATACCATTGATATCCACCGAACAACTCATCTGCTCCATCACCAGATAACACAACCTTTGTATGCTCTGCAACTTTTTTATTTAAGTAGTAGGTTGGAATAATACTTGGATCAGCAATCGGCTCAGGCAGGATTTCCAAAATTTCTTCAATAATATTTTCATTATCTTTTGAGGGATACACAAACTTTCTTAACTGAATATTTAATTGTTCGCTAATATTTTCAGCTTTACTTTGCTCATTATACTTCTCATTTTCAAAGCCAAGCGAGTACGCTGTTACGGATTTGTTTGAGTATTTTGAAGCAAATGTTGAAATTAATGTAGAGTCTATACCTCCACTTAAAAGAACATTTACAGGCACTTCTGCAGTTAACTGGTCCTCTAAAGTTGTTTTAAAAATTTCAGAAAAAGAATGACCACTATCGTTACGACCATCAAAAATGTGTTTATTGTATTCCTTTATTTCAACTTTTTTATCTTTATACTCTAGAACACTTCCCGGGGGAACTGTCTTTAAGTTGTCAATTATATTTGACCCCTGGTCCAGAGCTCCGAGTAAAATAAAATTATTAAATGTATCTTCAGATATAGAATTTCCTAACATTCCATTTTTTGTTAAAGGCTTTATTTCAGAAGAGAAAAATAAATCAAAATCATCAGAATGACCATAAAATAATGGTTTGATTCCAAACCTATCTCTTGCCAAATAAATTTTTTCATTCAATTTATCAAAATAACAAAATGCAAACATTCCATTCAAATCAGCAAGGTATTTCGTTTGATAATTTTTTAAAAATTTGAATAAATGACGTGTGTCACTTTTACTCTCTATATTAAGTGAAAATTGCTCTCTAAGTTTTTTAAGCTCATATATTTCACCATTATATATAAGTGCATTTTGATACTCATCTACCATCGGCATATCGCCATCAATTAGACCTGTAATACTAAGCCTTGCACTTCCAAGGTGTAAGTATTTATTATTAAATTCAACGATTTTGTACGAGACCTTGTCCGGACCCCTGTGTTTAAGTGAGTTAGCTAGGCTACTTATTAATTCTTCATTTTTACGATCAGATACAAATCCAACAATTCCACACATGTATAAATATTAATTCAAAATAGCAATTTATAGTCTACAATTTAAATATATGAGCCAAATAAATCTTTCGATTATTGTTCCGTGTTTTAATGAAGAAGGATCAATTAACTCCCTATTAAATGAGTTGTATGAACACTTTGGGGATGTTCAAAATTATGAGGTAATTCTTGTAGACGATGGAAGTCATGTAAGACTTGAAGAAGCTATAGAGAGCTCGTTAAAAGAAGAGCAATTAATTATTTTAAGAAATGATTTCAATAAAGGACAAACACAATCAATTAAATCAGGTTTAAACCACAGTAGAGGAAAAGTTATAGGTTTATTAGATGGAGATGGACAAAATCCCCCTAGTGAACTTAGAAAGCTTTATGATCGATTTTTAATAGATGAGAAAAAATACGATGCAGTCATTTCTTTTCGTGAAAAAAGAAAAGATTCTTCAAGTAAAAGAATCACCTCAAGGCTTGCGAATTTTATTTTAAAGTTTTTCACAAAATCTAATTTTAAAGATTTAGGATCAAGTTTAAAAATTATTAAAAAAGAAGCTATTGATTCAATCAAGCTAGATGGAGAACTACATAGATTTATAGTTCCTATGTTAGAAAAAAGGAATTTCAATATTGTTGAAGTTGCAACAGACCACAAGCACCGTAAAAGTGGAAAGTCAAACTATGGACTTAATAGGATTGTTCCTGTATTTGTTGATGGTATACAATTTTATCTTTCTCAAGGATTTACAAAAACAAAAAGATATGCTTTAGGTAAGTTATCATTCTATTTATTTTTTGTATCATTTATATTGAATATTTTTGTTGTCTATCAAAAATTAATACAAGATGTTTTTGTTCATAGAAATCCTTTATTTCTTTCGGGTCTATTTGCAGCTTTTTTAGGTGTCTTCATATTTTCCTTAGCTTTATTATTCGACAATAAAGAATAGAATATTTTCACTCATTAAAAAATTTTTAAATAATTTTCAAAAAATGATATTAAGCTAAAAGTAATATTTATAACTCATGAACATAAAAATCATTCATTTAGCAAAACAATTCAAACTCCTTATTTTTATTTTATTAATCGCAACTTGTGGTGGAGAAGAAAGCGTTGAGGTCAAAGATTTACCATCATCTACCACAACCACAAAAGCAGTAATTGAAACAACAACAACTACAACAATATCTGAAATAATTGAAGTCGTAAATTGCGTTTCTGACGATAATAGTAATTTAAATTTAGAAAAAAATATCGAAGTACAAAAATTTTTAAATAGATATGGTTTTAATGCTGGTGAAGAAGATGGATATTTTGGTAATCAAAGTATAGAGGCATTAAGAAAATTTCAATCTTATGCTGGATTAAAACCTGATGGAGATTTAGGTCCAATCACAATAAGTGTAATGAAAAGTTGGACTGGTTGCGAAGAGGAGGTAGGTACTTATACACCTCCACCTACAACGATAGTTAAATCACCGGAAGACGACGATACAACTTCTACTACGTCACCATCTACCACAACTACTACAGTAATTCCGGTAAGTAACTCTAGCGAAGAATTCGGATATATTCCTGCTATTGGTATAGACACTAATAATCCAATATCTATTTTTAAGGGCGTCAGCAACCCTTCATCAATTTGTGGAACGCCTTATTACAACAATTTGACAAGCAACGCACAAGGGTATTTTTCTAATGGAGTTGTTCCAGAGTCTTCTGTTCTTCCCTCAATCTACTCTCAGTCATCTAATACTGCTAGAATTTCTACAAATACAAATAACCAGGTTGAAATTGAAATTATTGGCAATGGAGATGATGGATTTAAATTCTATTTTATATCACCTTTTAGTAGCCAAACTACTGAAATTATTCCAGAAAAAATTACTGTGTCTTCAGGCAAGACTGTAGCTACATTTAATAAGAAAAATCTTAAGACCGGATATTGGTTTTTTTCCTTTGCTGAAAACTATAGTGGTCAGATAATAAAATCTTCGTCTCCAAGAGAGTTTAATAATGGAACTGTATCTTCACAGACCTATTCTGGTAGTGTTGAAGTTGAGATCTTAAGCTTTACTAAAAACAATAAAAATGTAGGAAGTAGTGAAGCGTTGTCAACAAGTGACGAAATTTTTATATCATATATTACTAAAGGATCTTATGATGCTAAACCTTCAACTCCTAATGATATACAAGTAGATGACAATGAAATATCTCTTGTAAATGATGACCAAGCTGAAGTTGGTGATTTGTTAGTAATTAACAATGAAGTTATGAAAGTATTATCAAAAGATAGTAATAAATATACAGTTCAAAGGGGTTTCAATAATACTGAGCCCAAAAAACACCTATCTAGTGCGAGTGTGAAGAAGATAAAAAATCCTGAAAATTATAGAGTCAATAGTAATTACGCTTATTTAATTCTCAGAACTGAAACCGGCAAGAGATTTCAATTGAGGTTAAATGATGAAGCTAAAAGTTATAAATTTACTTTAGATGGTTGCCCTAATGACCGATACCTATTTGAAGAAATAAAAACATTTTCATGGAGGGAGCAGGGAAAATCAGTTGTTGCTTCAAACTCAACTAAAAATTCAACAGGTTTAATTTTCAACAAGTCTTTTGTTGTCAACCAATCAGACAACACCTATATTCCTCCGAATTTAAATAGCATTAATGTTGAAACAGGAAGCTTTGCTAACACTGGTCCAAAGAATATTAATATCTCTTCTGGTTCCCAGGTGATATTCAGCTTTACTGGATTAGAAAAAGGATCTTCAAATTTAGAGTTTATAGAAATTAAGTTTCAAATGTTACCAATTTCAGGAACTTCTAAATCGACAACAAATAGAAGTGTCTTTTTTCCAATAAATGATAGTAAAGAATTTAGTATCAATATTAATTCAATTACTTCCAGTACAGCTTATAGGCTTTCAGACTGGGAGTCTGGATATAGATATATTCTTACAGAGCTAAATGTATTTGATGGATTATCGAAAACAACATTTAAAAACAATGGTCAAATTATTTATGATGATTTGAGCAATGCTGGTTCACATGATGTATATTATTTAGACCAATTTTCATTCAATATTCCGTAACATATTTTGTATTAAGCTCAATTTAATTGTGGGCGCTACAGGATTTGAACCTGTGACTTCTTCCTTGTAAGGGAAGCGCTCTGCCGGACTGAGCTAAGCGCCCTTTGCTTAAATGAGTATAATTGAATAATTAGGTTATGAAAAAAATAAATATATATCTGCTTACCGCAATTTTATATGGTATTTTTTTATCTTTATATTTTCCGGACAGCATTGAATTCAAAAATGATGAACAGCTTGCGGTTAAGTATCTATCTGAACCAGAAAGTTTCCAAGAAACTCTAAAATTAAAAACACCAGATGAAGGTAGAGGCGTAAATCACTCTATGCTGCCTACAAGATTTGTTGGTATGCTAACCTATTTGCTATTTGATAATAATTTTTCTCCAATATCATTGAGGCTTCTATATACAGCAATTCCAATCTCAATTCTTTTTCTTTTTAGTTCAAGAATTTTGAATTCAAAAAACAAACTTTTTATTTTGTTTACATTAGCTTTAGGGATTACAAACCCTTACTCATTATTGATTATCAGAAAGCTTTGGACTCATGGAGGTCCAATCACAATGGCAGGCTACTTAATAATATTTTTATTATTGTTTGAAAGGAAAACAAAAATAGATAATTTTTTACTGGGTTGTTTTATTTGGATATTAGTCACCTTGCATACTACAGCTATTTTGTATTCATTATCTATCTCCTTTTTAGTTTTGCTTTATTTCAAAAAAAACAAAAATGAAATAAAATACTTTGTTTACGGTAGCTTGACTGGAATTGTCATTTCCTCTCAATGGATTTACAAAGTAATAACACAGTTGGGTCAGTCAAATAATTTGCTTTCCTCTCAAGGCGAATCCGCATATTGGGTGCTTATGTTCCAATATTTAAAATTAGAAAATATCAAGTTTGATATTGGGATTGATTTTTTTTCCAATTCGCTAATGAGTAATATAAGTCTTACAGCTGGTTTACTTGTGGGTGCCTTAGTTGTTTTGAATGTTGCATTAATTTTCTCTTATCAATTTAGGGACATTATCCTTTTTTCTCCGTTTATTATTACTGGAATTTTATTCATTATTTCCGACCTTTATCTTTACCCTAGATATGTTGTATCTTTTTGGCCTTTGGTTTATATCCCATTAACTGTCACCATGTTGCCAAAATATCAAAATATTAAGATTAGAAAAATTATTAAGTTGCTTTTAATTTTTTTGTTAGCTTTAAATATGATTCAATCTTCGATCATTTTCAATGAAATTAATTCAAATCCAGAAAATATTGAAGGAAATATTGGTAAAGTTTATGAAATTTGTGGAAATAAAGTTGATGATGCAAAAGCTTGTAGGTAACTTCCTACCATTCAACAGTAAGGTTTAGGTCTGATTTAATAATTGCGGAACATGGTAAAACTTCATTTTTTCCAATATACGCTACGGGTTCAAAAGCATACTCAACCTCACCTTCAGTCATAACAGTCCTACATGTACCACAGTGTGCTTCCTGACATTCATATTCAATTTCATAACCATTTTTTTCCAGAACACGAAGTAAGTTTTCATTTTTGTTACAAACTATTTCAGTAGAGCCATTAACTGTTACAGTTACTTTTTGATTCATTAGACTGTATGCAATTTAAAGCTCGAAGTCTCCCAAGTCTTCAACGTTAACTTCACTATCTACTTGTCCAACTAAATATGAACTAATCTCTACTTCTTGAGGTGCTACCTGGACTGTATCACTAGCTAACCAAGTCTTCATCCACGGGATAGGATTCTTAGTTACATTGAAGATTGGGTCTATGCCAATTGCTTTTACTCTTACGTCAGTAATATATTCTACATATTGACATAGGATTTCTTTGTTCAATCCAAGCATTGATCCATCTTTGAATAAGTACTCGGCCCATTCTTTCTCTTGTTCTGCACCTTCTTTAAACATATCAGCTGCATCTTGTTTACACTCTTCTGCAATCTCAGCCATTTCTGGATCATCTTGACCAGTTCGTATAAGATTAATCATATGTTGCGTACTTGATAGGTGTAACTGTTCATCTCGAGCAATTAATTTAATAATTTTTGCATTGCCTTCCATTAAGCCTCGTTCAGCAAAAGCAAAACTACAAGCAAAACTAACATAAAACCTTATTGCCTCAAGTACATTTACTGACATCAAACACATGTATAACTTTCTTTTCAAATCACGCATATTGATATCAAGTTCACCCACATCTGTTTTATGTACACCCTCGCCATGAAGGTTATATGCTTGTTGATAGTTGATTAAATCGTCATAGTAGCGAGATGTATATTCAGCCCTCTCAACAATATCTTTATTTCCAACAATGTCATCAAAAATCAGTGATGGGTCATTAGTAATATTCCTAATGATGTGTGTATAGCTTCGGCTATGAATAGTTTCACTAAAAGCCCATGTTTCTATCCATGTCTCAAGCTCAGGGAGTGAAACTAATGGTAGTAAAGCTACATTAGGTGACCTTCCCTGGATACTATCTAGAAGTGTTTGGTACTTCAGGTTACTAATAAATATATGTCTTTCATGATCGGACATTTTTCCATAATCAATACGGTCTTTTGAGACGTCTATTTCTTCAGGTCTCCAAAAGAAACTTAATTGTTTCTCGATTAGTTTTTCGAATATCTCAAATTTTTGTTGATCATACCTTGCAACATTTACAGGGTTTCCAAAGAACATTGGTTCTTGGAGTGCATCATTTTTTTCTTGGCTAAATGTAGAATATGCCATTATTTCCTCGCTTCCTTATATTTTACAAGCATCTCCACAATCATCTGGATCCTCTTGTATGTAATCTACCTCTCCATATTTATCAGAAGTTGTTGAATCAGTATTTTCTT
>Ga0075462_10000100_pt1 | contig 23057 bp, 24 predicted proteins | sample DEB08_DNA_4_FD_71487 | JGI IMG/M metagenome (GOLD analysis project Ga0075462, IMG submission 71487) | Aqueous microbial communities from the Delaware River and Bay under freshwater to marine salinity gradient to study organic matter... | ecosystem: Environmental > Aquatic > Marine > Coastal ...
CAGACTCTCCAGATAGCATAGCATCTCAAAAAGCATGTGAACATTTCAATTGGAATCTAAAAATCATAGATGTCCCAGTTGACAATATTGAAGAAGATTTTCTTACACTTATGAGAAAATATGAGTGTAGGAAAAAAACGCATGTTGAATGTACATTTCCATTTCTTTATGTCTATCCACATATCAAAGAAAAATACATTTTGACAGGTTGGGCCGCAGATGGTTACTATGGTGTGAGCAAAAGAGCAAACATACATTTTAAACATACAAAGGAATTAATCGATCAATTTAGAAGAGGTTACTTTGGTAGATTAGACGAAGCCACTCAAACATTTATTATAGATAATCCAGTAGGTATAAGGCAACAAATGTTGCTTGCAGAATCAATCGGTTCTGTTATTGTAGCACCATACGTACATAAAGAAGTGTGGGATTGGATGACACAATACGACTGGAACTATTTTAACAAACCATTTCAAAAAGCACCTATCTTTGATGCCTTCCCAAGACTGCATGAAATAAAAAGAAGAGATCATTTAAATCTTCAACTTGCCGCAGACATTCCATCTTATTTTGAGAAATTACTTGACAATGACAGAATAAACATTCATAATAGAGGAAGAATGCTTGATCTCATGAGAGATTGGTATCCAACATCTACAATAGAGGGGTTATGAAATACGAGAAATATTATTTACAAGATGTCAAAGACGAATCATCAAAAAAACTTTTTAATGTAATCAGTTGTTTTGCTGGTGGTGGTGGCAGTTCAACTGGCTATCGATATGCTGGCGGTAACATTCTTTTAATCAATGAATTTGTTGCTGAAGCAATTTCTACATATCAAGCAAACTTTCCTGATACAAAAGTTTTAGTAGATGATATCAAAAAATATTCATCAGAAGATTTTTTAAAAATGGCTGAAATAGAATCTGGTGAATTGGATTTACTTGATGGTTCACCACCATGTTCAGCATTTTCACTTGCGGGTAAACGAGATAAAGGTTGGGCAGGTGCAATAGAAGATACGAGAGAATCTTACATAGATTTTGAAACTGGTGAAGTTGTAAGCAAAGGCGAATTGATTGAGAAAGAAGGTATTAAGAAATATTCTGAAGATAAAATACAAGAAGGTATTGAAGATCTATTCATAGAATTTATTCGTATTGCAAAAGGAATACAACCTAAAGTTATTGTTGCTGAGAACGTCAAAGGCATTACGTTTGGAAAAGCAAAAGAAAAACTTCAAGAATTTATTCTTGCATTTGAAGAAATAGGTTACAATGTTTCATATGAAGTTTTGAATGCCGCAGATTTTGGTACACCACAGTTAAGAGAAAGAACTATTTTTATTTGTGTAAGAAATGATGTGTGTGACAAAGTTGGTTTGAATTGGATGAACATCAATAGTATTTTTCCTGCAAAAACTGTACCAAGTCATGTAAGTATGCTTGAAGCATTTGAAGGCATTGAAAATGATCCTGAAGAAGTTCAAATGTTATTAGACTTTGTTGAAGGTTCTTATCAGAATAAATTTCTGAGTTTTCTGCCATTTAGTCCAGAGAAACCAACCAAACCATCTGACAAACAATTCAGAGAACAAAATCCAAAAGGATCATGTTTCAACATGATTCGACCCTCCCCAAAACTAGCATCTCCTACATTAACACAACAAGGTCAGAAAAAAGGTCTTTCTGGTGTTTTTCACTATGCAGAGAACAGAAAACCTACTATAATAGAGTTTAAAAGATTGATGGGTATGCCAGAAGATTTTATTTTAACTGGTGATTTCGATCAACAAGCAGAAAGACTTGGTAGAATGGTTGCACCTAAGATGATGAGAGAGATTGCTAAATCAATTTACACAAGTGTTTTAAAACCATATTCAGAGATTACAAATGGCTAAATTTACTTTTGCTTCAAGTGAGAAAGAAGGTTTCGATAGTCATATCCTACATTCAATACGAGGTTATGAAGACCTTTGGAATGATGTATTGAAATTTTCTAGATACTTTGTTGAAGATTACACAAATGTAGTTGACGTTGGTTGTTCTACGGGTAAACTAATCGATGCAATGTTTAAACAGAATGTAGACATAGCACCAGAATCAAATTACATTGGTGTTGAAATAGAAAAAGATTTTTATGATCAAATGGTAATTAATCCATTGACTAAAAATATTCAGATTGTAAAAGGTGATGTAAGAGGTTATGAATTCGAAAATTGTAATCTGGTTACTTCTATTTTTACATTGCAGTTTATGCCTCATCATGCGAGACAAAATGTTATCAATAGCATTTATGATGGTCTTAATATTGGTGGTGCATTTATATTTTCTGAGAAGACATATTCAGATGATCCTCAGATTCAAGACATGATGACATTTTGTTATTATGATTTCAAAAGTCAGTTCTATACTGAAAAATCAATTCTAGAAAAAGAAAGGACGTTACGTTACTTAATGAAACCTTGCAAACATCATGAATTAATTGAAATGTGTGAAGAAGCAGGTTTTGATTCTATTCAACCATTCTGGCAAAATTTTAATTTTGTCGGATTAATCGCAATCAAAAGATAACAGGTATATTATGATTAATGTTAAAAAACTTATAAATGAAAAATTAGTTAAGTACAATATGAAGTATGCGGCCAAAGACTGGAACGAGCATTGGTATTGTTTCGAAAAGAAACCGAGATGTGTAGATGACATGTGGGATGTCAAAGATGGTCACTTCATGAGATTGTTTCTTCCGCCCACCGAAGAGATTGATTGGAGAAAATCTTTGATGCAGGTTGAAGTACCAAAAAAAGTCTTGACATCTGAGGTGGCCTGAGGTACCATATAAATGTTGTTGGTAACTAATCTCAAACAAGAGGTCAAATGAACGAAGTTCAAACTACTAAATCACTTCTTGCAAAACTGCTTGCTAGTGAGAATCTTACAGTTGAACACGGTAATTTTTCTACCGCATCTTTTGATGTGAAAAACCGTGTTATTCATCTTCCTGTTTTCAAATACATGAGTGGTTCGATTTATGACTTGATGGTTCTTCATGAAGTCGGCCATGCCTTGTATACTCCTCTTGAGGGTTTGCATTCTGCTGACAGTATTGATGGTCCAGGATTCAAATCATATCTCAATGTCGTTGAAGATGCAAGAATTGAAAAGAAGATCAAACGTAAGTTTCCTGGTGGTGCGAAGCCTATGACTGAGGGTTACCGACAACTGGTATCAGAAGATTTCTTTGGCACACGTGGTATTGATCTTAACAAATTGAATTTGATTGACAGAATCAATCTTCATTACAAGATGGGTGCTTCTGCTGGTATCTCATTTAATGAGACTGAACAAGTATTCATTGATGAGATGGATCATGCTGAAACTTTTGATGAAGTTTTTGATATTGCTAAAAGACTTTTTCAGTTTTCAAAAGAAAATGAAAGTCAAACTGATTTTCAAGATTTATCACATTTGAGTGCATATGGTGACGAATCAGATGATTCGGAACAAGAAGAACAAATGGCTGGTGATGAAGAAGCCAATTGGGATTGGCCATATGATGAAGAAAACAAATCAGACAAACCTGATAGCAATTCTGAAGAATCTGATGAAGAATCTGATGAATCAATGAAAGCAGGTCAGGGTAATGATGAGTCTGATGAAGAAAGTGATGATACTGAATTTCAGAATGGTTTAGAAGGCGGTCGATCTCAAGATGATGATTCTTTCGATCCTAGGTCAATTACAGATGATACATGGCAAGAAAGATCTAAAGATCTTGCACAAGATAGTGATGTTGAATATGTTTATGTTAATGTACCAAAAGCAAAACCTTCTCAAATTATTATTCCTCACAAAAAACTTTATAGTTATACTAAAGAATATCTTTCATCAGAAAGATATGGTGGTCATGGAGTTGAAAAAATTGATCGCATTACAAGAGAAATGCTTAAAGATTTCAAAACCAAGAATGTTAAAACAGTTGACTTTCTTGTTAAAGAATTTGAAATGAAGAAGCGGGCTGATGAATACAAGCGAACTGCCACTGCAAATACTGGTGTGCTTGATATGTCATCGATTTATTCTTACAAATACAATGATCAACTTTTCAAGAAAGTTGCTACAGTAACCTCTGGTAAGAATCATGGTTTGGTTTTGTTCATTGACTGGTCTGGTTCGATGAATGCAAACATGGCTGGTACAATTGATCAACTTCTCAATTTAGTTATGTTCTGCAAAAAAGTAAATATTCCTTTTGAGGTTTATGCTTTTTCTGATCGTAATCATGAACAAATGATGCCACGTGTACCAGGAATGAAAGATTATTCTGAAAATGAAAAAGATCTTTACCTTGGTCGTGATTTAAGTTTGTTGAATCTTTTTAGTAACACCATGTCAACGGCAGAGTATAATTATGCTATGCAAATGATGATGTTTCTAAAAGTAAGATACGACAATGAAATGTGGTGGAAAATGGGTTATATGAGAACACCAAAGTGGTTTGATCTTGGTGGTACACCTCTTGATGATTGTATCATTACTGCCCTTGAATTGGTGCCAGAATTTCAAAAAAAGAATCGTGTTCAAATTGTCAATACTGTATTCTTGACAGACGGTGAATCTCATAATAATTCAGAAAGATGGGTTATTGATGAAATGGGAAATAAAAAACTTGAATATTTTTCATTGAATAGTAAGTATACTTTCTTAGTTGATCCAGTTACAAAAAAACAGTATCGTAATACTGGCTATAATAGAAATTGGCAGACTGGTGTTTACTTTCAAATGCTAAGAGACAGACTTGGTGTGAATGTAATCGGCTTCTATTTGATTGGTCGTAGGTTCAATAACTATAGTAGGTATCTTGCGAGTGATCTTAAAATTCCTGTTGAAGAAATTCAATCTTCTTGGAGAAAAGAAAAATCTTTTATCGCAAAAGATTTCAATGGTTACAATGAACTATACTACATAAAAGATGGCGTAGATTTGAAAACAGATAATGATACGTTTAAAGTGAAAGAGGATGCTACCAAAGGTCAATTGACTTCAGCATTCAAAAAATTCAATCGTAAAAAATTATCTAATCGAATTGTTCTTAAAACATTTGCGGAGATGATTGTATAATGAAATATAATGAAGTTAAAATTCTTCAACATCTTGAAGAATATATTGAAGGCACGTACTCACAACATTACACAAATGGTGATTTTCAGATTCAAGATCTTTTTGAAGAGATTGGAATTGCTGAAGAATTTTGTCGTGGTGCGGCTATCAAATATTTGATACGTTTTGGAAAGAAGAATGGAAAAAATAGTTTGGATTTGCTGAAAGCAATGCACTATATGGTCTTGATGTTTCACTATTGCGGATTCGATAAAAATTTGGAAGAAACCAAAAAAAGTGTTGACATTAAGGTATAAATTAGGTACTATATAAATGTTGGTTGATTTGATAACTTTTCTCTAATGAGGTCCTATGAATAAAAACCAAAAAGCACTCATTCAAGCAATCATTGATGCAGGTCATGTTGATGAGATTTCTCGTCCTGATCTTAAAGCCATTGGCCGTCAACTTGGTGTGAGTACCGCATGGTTACAGAAACGTGATGAACTAAAAATTAGTCGTGGTGTATATCGTATACCTACATTAGATGGTAGTAAGTCTATGCCTGTTCAACCACAAGTTGAATCAAATGATTCAAAAGTGATAGATCTACCTGTATCAAATGAGAATTATATACCAGAATCAGATCCTCATTTTGTACGTTTTGGTCATTGTAAAGATGTTGAATCAATTGTTAAATCAAGAATTTTTTATCCGACCTTTGTAACTGGTCTGTCTGGTAATGGTAAGACATTCATGATTGAACAAACTGCCTCAAGGCTGAATCGTGAATTGTTCCGTGTGAACATTACTATTGAGACTGATGAAGATGATCTTCTTGGTCACTATCTTTTGAAAGATGGTGAGACTGTCTGGCAAGATGGTCCAGTCATTCAAGCAATGCAAAGAGGTGCTATTCTTTTGCTTGATGAAGTTGATCTTGCTTCAAACAAAATCATGTGTTTGCAACCTGTTCTTGAGGGTAAAGGTATTTTCGTAAAGAAAATCAATCGTTGGGTAAGACCCACCAAGGGTTTCAATATCTTTGCCACTGCAAATACCAAAGGTAAAGGTTCAGACGATGGTCGATTCATTGGTACTAACATTCTCAATGAAGCCTTTCTTGAGAGGTTTGCTATCACAATGGAACAAGAATATCCTACTGTGGCCACTGAGAAAAAAATTCTCAGTTCCATTCTTGATTCATTAAATGTGTCTAATGATGAGTTTGTTGACAAACTTACCAACTGGGCCGACATTATTCGTAAAACATTTTACGATGGTGGTGTTGATGAAATTATTGCAACCCGCCGACTGGTTCACATTTGTAATGCATACGCCATCTTTGGTGACAAGATGAAAGCAATCCAGATGTGTGTCAATCGTTTCGATGAAGAAACAAAATCGGCATTTCTTGATCTTTACAGTAAAGTTGATGCTGAAGTTACTAACCCTAATGACCCTGTTGAAGGAGGTGAATCAGAAGCAGAGTCAAAAGAAATTCCGTTTTAATTGACACCATAAATAGAGGATAGAGTCATGTTGTGATCCTATCCTCTATTTTTTTATTTTCTCGTGGAGTTATTATGCAAATTGAAGTTAAAGTTGAAGAACTAAGAAAAAGAAAAATTTTTGTAGCCACGCCAATGTATGGCGGAAATTGTGCTGGAATGTATTCCAAAGCATGTATTGATTTGGCTACCATGTGTGCTAATTATGGTGTAGAATGTAGATTCTTTTTCATATTTAATGAATCTCTTATTACAAGAGCAAGAAATTATCTTGTAGATGAATTTTTGAGAGCGGAAGATTTTACTCATCTAATGTTCATTGATTCAGATATTCATTTTGATCCTAGAGATGTACTATCATTAGCAATGTTATGTGACGATGATCATCCTGTTATTGGTGGTCCATATGGCAAGAAATGCATTGCTTGGGAAAAGATTGTACAAGCGGTCGATTGTGGTATTGCTGATAAAGATCCTAATGAACTACAAAAGTATGTTGGTGATTTTGTTTTTAATCCAGTCGCAGGAACTAAAGAATTAAAAATAAATGAACCATGTGAAGTTCTTGAAATTGGTACAGGTTTCATGATGGTTAAACGTGATGTCTTTACGAAATGGAAAGATGCTTATCCAGAATTTAATTACAAGCCAGATCATAATAGATCCGAAATGTTTAAAGGTGACAGATATATTCATGCATACTTTGATACTGTAATCGACAATGATAAGTATATGCCCATGGGTGCATCAAATCAGTCTGACAGATATCTTTCAGAAGATTATGCTTTCTGTCAACTAGCAAGACATATTGGAATCAAAATTTATTTGTGTCCTTGGATGAGACTTGGACATATTGGCACGTATGTTTTTGATGGTACAATGGCAGATCTAGGTAGAATTGATGCATCAAATGCTATGGCCGCACAACATATGGAACAATCTCAAAAATTGAGACAAGCAAGAATGCAAGTTGAAGCAGATGCTTTAGCAGTAAAAGAGATTGAACATATACAAAAGAAAAAGACAACCAGACAAGAACGAAGAAAGGCAATGAGAGATAAGAAAAAGAGGAAGAATTGACAAAAATTTTTTTTTGTGGTATACTATTTGAAATAATTAAATTAAAAAGGTGATTATGAAATTAAGTGACAAGACCCTTACTATTCTGAAAAATTTTGCAGGTATCAATACAGGTATCTTCTTTCAGACTGGTAAAGTAATTAAGACAGTTGCACCGACAAAATCAATATTGGCAACCGCAAATATCGATGAGGAATTTCCTACTGATTTTGGTATTTACGATATGACAAGATTGCTTGGTGCTTATTCTTTGTTTGATGGTAAACAAGAATTGTCTTATGATAAAGAGACATTCGTAACCATATCAGAAGGTAAAAGAAAGATCGATTACAAAACTTGTAATCCAGAACTTCTTATCAGACCTCCAGAAGGTAAAGACATCCAACTTCCAAGTGAAGATGTTCATGTTGTTTTGACTTCTGGCGATATGGATTTTACAATTCGTCAAGCAAATGTTCTTAGTCTCACAGAGATTGCATTTACAGGCGATAGAGAAAATGTTTACATTTCTGCCTTAGATGCAAAGAATCCTGATCAGACTTCAACCTCAACTACTATTGGTGAAACAGATGCAGAGTTTCAATTTACTTTCAAGATAGAGAATCTAAGTAAGTTGATGCTTAAAGATTACAATGTGACAATATCAAGCAAGGGATTGTCGAAATTTTCTAGTCAAGATGGTTCGATAGAATATTTCGTTGCAGTTGAAGCAACATCATCCCACTTCAATGCTTGATTATGAAAGAATCTTTTTTATGGGTCGAAAAGTATCGGCCCCAGACAATCGATGATTGTGTTTTACCTGATAGAATAAAAGACATATTTACTTCCATATCATCAGATGGTCGTATTCCTAATATGATTTTGAATGGTGGCCCTGGAATGGGGAAAACCACCATTGCAAAAGCACTTTGTAATGAGACAGGAAGCGACTATCTGATGATTAATGGTTCTGAAGAATCTGGTATTGATGTTCTCAGAACCAAGATTAGAGACTATGCATCCTCTGCAAGTTTCGATGGTGGTAGAAAAGTTGTCATACTTGATGAGGCAGACTATCTAAATCCTCAGTCCACACAACCCGCCCTTAGATCATTCATAGAAGAGTTTGAAAAGTTATGTTCTTTCATACTCACTTGTAACTATGTCAATAGAATCATAGAACCTCTTCATTCCAGATGTCAAATCATAGAATTTCGCATAAATAAAGAAGAGAAGTTATCTGTAGGTTCTAATTTCGGAAAAAGATTATATACTATCCTCGACCAAGAACAAGTTGATTATGATAAGAAAGTGGTCGCGGAAGTGCTAATGAAGCACTTTCCAGATTATCGCCGTGTACTTAACGAACTCCAAAAATATTCCAGATATGGTAGCATAGATTCTGGAATTCTCTCTCAAGTTTCAGAAGTTAATTTATCTGAACTAATGAAATTTATGAAAGAGAAACAGTTTAATGAGGTTAGAAAGTGGGTCGTAAATAATCTAGACAATGATCCGCAAAAAATCTATAGAAAGATATATGATGTGGCATCAACTTATGTGAAACCACAATCTATTCCTCAATTAGTTTTAATACTTGCAGACTACCAACACAAATCTGCATTTGCGGCTGATCAAGAATTAAATCTTGTGGCATGTCTTGTAGAAGCAATGGTGGAATGTGAATTTAATTAAGGAAGAAATGTTTAAATTCATAATCGTTATGCTTCTGGTGATAGGTATTGGTTATGGATGTACTCAAAAAACTGAAGATATCAAACCAGCAGATAATGCTACGGTTTCTTTACCTCAGAAGCAATTTAGTTGGCCAGAAGAAAGAAAAGACTTTTGGATTTCATTGACCTTTTCTAAATTGTCATGGAATCCTGCAGTAAGACAAGCCTTTTTACCAGAGACATTGTTTGAGATCTCAACCTGTATTGTAGAAACAATGGAACGAAGATATGATCTTGAAACATTTGAGAGATTGAACAATGAAGAAAGAACTACTCCTGAATTTGTAAACGAGATTAGTGGTGTTTCACGCCAATGTAGTCACAAAGGTATGCTTGAGCAACAAAGAAGATTAATGGAAAAACCAAATCTACAAAATATGATGTAATTATGACACCTTTTGATTTTCTGAATGAAATAAACTATGGTAAAAACAACCTGATGGCCGATGATGAAGACCATCAGGTTGAAAAACAATATATACCTTTCATAGTTAATAAGGGTTTGTCTTATAGTATGGATACTGCTATTCATGCTAATGAAATGAACATACGACCTAACACCCCTAAAAAACTTCAATTTGATTATTTGATAAATACAATAAGACGAAACAAACGATTTCCTAAGTGGATCAAACTCGAGGAAAATGAACAGTTAAATTTAATAATGGAATATTATGGATATAATGTACATAGAGCAAAAGAAGTATTGCCTCTACATTCCATTGATCAAATTAATCAAATAAAAGAGAAGTTAGACAAAGGCGGGGTGAAAGGAACTTAATGGCGTATGACATTAATGAAATGGTTGAAGTAACATTAAAAGAGAGTGATGATTTTCTTAAAGTAAAAGAAACATTAACACGTATTGGTGTAGCGAGTAGGAAAGATAAAACCCTTTATCAATCTTGTCATATACTACACAAACAACAAAAATATTACATTGTACATTTCAAAGAATTGTTTGCATTAGATGGCAAACCTTATAATTTTTCTGATACAGATGTAGCAAGACGTAACACAATTGCTAATTTATTAGAAGAATGGAATCTAGTAAAGTTGGTTAATGTTGACAAAACAAAAGAACCAACTCTTCCCTTAAATCAATTAAAAATATTGTCTTTCTCTGAGAAAGATGAATGGACACTAACACCTAAGTATAATATTGGCAAAAAATCGTAATGGGCGATTCAGTAGATTATTGGAGTACCGTGGATACAATAAAATTACAACAAAGGTTAGGGGTTTACTGTTTGCATGATGATGTAGAAGCACCTGCATTAGCAACAGAAAAATCAGCATGTTTTGATTTAAAAGCATACCTCAAAAAAGATAAAACCATTATTGGTTATAATCAGTATAATCATAAGAAAGAAATTACATTACAAGATAATTCACTTGAGATGATACCTAAGTGGAGATATCTTATTCCTACTGGAATGATATTCGATATTCCAAATGGTTATTATGTCAAAGTACATCCTCGTTCAGGCAATGCTTTGAAAAAAGGATTGATTACTGCAAATAATACTGGAATCATTGATGAAGATTATGTAGAAGAATGTAATTGCATTATGATTAATATGACAGATGATCCCATAACAGTTGAGCATGGTGATAGAGTGGCACAAGCAGAATTGAGAAGAACCGAAAGTTATACGATAGAAACCATGACTAAAAGACCAAATCAAAAAACTGATAGAGATGGAGGGTTTGGTTCTACAGGTTCATAAACTTGACAAACCTTATATATAGTAGTATAATAGTTCTTGTGAGTGGCATAAAGCACTCACCCGTTGCACTAACGCAACATTAATTAATCTCGCTAAAATAGGAGATAATATGTATCTAGTACCAAAGACAATCGAAGAACTCAATCGCCAACTTTCAACAAGTGTAGGGTTTGATTCTTTTTTTAATCGCCTTTTTGATGATGCTTTTCCAGCGAACGGTTCTGGTGGTTATCCGCCATATAACATTCGCAAATTGGACGATCATGAATATGTGATCGAATTAGCCTTAGCAGGTTTTACAAAGGACGATTTAGACATAGAACTCGCAGACGGAACACTTACAGTAAAATCAGTTCCGAAAAAAGATGATGAGAGTGAAAAATACTTACATCATGGTATCGCCAAGAGAGTCTTTACCCGAAGGTTTAACCTTGCTGATGATGTTATAGTGAAGGGTGCAGATTTGTTCAACGGCTTGTTAAAAATCGAGTTGGAGCGAGTTATCCCAGAGGAAAAGAGACCTCGTAAAATTGATATTGATGATGGTGTGAAAGTAGTAGAACACAAGGTTGTATAATAACACAACTAATATCAATGGGGGTCCAAAAGTGACCCCCTTTTTTTTAGGGAGTAGTTTTGAAACTGACAAAGAATTTTTCGTTAAAAGAGATGACATTTTCTGACACGGCCATTCGTAGAGGTATTGAAAACAATCCTACTACAGAAGAAATTGTCGCATTAACTAATCTTTGTTGCCATATTCTTCAACCCGTTAGAGAACATTTTGGTAAAGCGGTTCGTATAAACTCTGGTTTCAGATCAGTTAAATTATGCGAAGCAGTAGGCAGTTCAGGTAAATCACAACATGCAAAAGGTCAGGCCGCCGATTTTGAAATCAATGGACTATCTAATAAAGAATTAGCGACATGGGTTTATAACAATTGTGATTTTGATCAAATTATCTTAGAATTCCACGATCCAGAAGGTGATCCTAATAGTGGATGGGTACATTGCTCATACAGAAATGATGGTTCAAATCGCCATAATGGATTGATTATAAACCAAAAAACTAGAGGCAAGTATTTGCCATGGAAACCTTAAAGTCTATTCATTGGAAGATATATTTACAGTTTTTATTTTTGATAGGTGCATTTCAATCTAAGAGAACTTGGATTGACAAACACATACTTTTGTGTTACGATAAATTAGATGAAAGTGGGAGTTATTATTCTTATCGATATACCAAATTTAATTCATGACGTTTTATACTAATGTACAAAATTGGGCTGGTAAAATCTACTACAGAGGTATAGATTCCAGCGGTCAACATTTCAAAAAGAAGTTGGATTATAATCCGACTCTATTCATACAATCACCCAAACCAACTAACCACAGATCACTTGAAGGAGAATATCTATCTCCTATCAAATGCGGTAATATCAAAGAGTCTAAATCTTTTATTCAGAAGTATGAAGGTGTAGATAATTTTAAGATATTCGGTAACACGAATTATCATTACACTTTTATATCTGATAATTTTCCTGGACAAATGGAATATGATTTGACTAAGATTCAAACTGCAAACATTGATATTGAAACTGGTTCTGAAAATGGGTTTCCTGATCCACAAAGAGCAAGTGAACCTGTAACTGCTATAACAGTTTTATATGATAAGACATATCATGTCTTTGGTTGTGGTGACTACAAGAAACATAGAGATGACGTAATTTATTATCAATGTGAGAACGAATTGCATTTGCTACAAGATTTTATGTCATTCTGGTCAAAGCAAGAGATAGACATTGTTACAGGTTGGAATATAAAATTTTTTGATATACCATATCTTGTAAATAGAATGTCTTTACTTTTTGACGAAACTTTTTATTATGATTTATCACCTTGGAAATTTGTAAGTGAGAGAACAATTTCTTCTTTTGCTGGTGCAAAACAGAATCAAGCATTTGAGATTATGGGTGTAGGTACTCTTGATTATCTTGATTTGTATAAAAAGTTTACATACACAAACCAAGAATCATACAGACTTGATCATATTGCACACGTAGAACTTGGAGAAAGAAAACTAGATTATTCTGAATATGGTTCTCTGCATTTATTGTGGAAAGAAGATTACCAAAAGTTTATTGAATACAATATCAAAGACGTTGAGTTGATTGATAGATTAGAAGATAAAATGAAGTTACTTGAGATGGCTATTGTATTGGCATATGATGCTAAAGTAAACTATACAGATGTTTACACTCAAGTAAGAATGTGGGACACTTTGATATACAATGAATTAAGATCAAAAGGTATTCAATTACCACCTAAGAAAGATTCTATAAAAGATTCTCCATATGAAGGTGCATATGTTAAAGAACCTATTCCAGGTATGTATGAGTGGGTTGCAAGTTTCGATTTAGATAGTTTGTATCCGCATTTGATTATGCAGTATAATATATCACCAGAAACTTTAATCAAAGACTATCCACAAAAATCTGTATCAGTTGATGCTTTATTAAACAAAGAGATCAAAACAAGATATGCTCATGATGAAGAGATATGTTTAGCCGCAAATGGTTTTCATTTTAGAAACGATTTTCAAGGTTTCTTACCTGAGATGATGGAAAGAATGTATGCTGAACGAAAAAAGTTTAAGAAAGACATGCTTAAAGCACAACAACAATTAGAAGTTGAAGCAGATGTTGGCAGAAAAAATTTTTTAGTGAAAGAAGTTTCTAGACTAAACAATATGCAGATGGCTAGAAAGATTCAACTAAACTCCGCTTATGGTGCTTTAGGTAATCAGTATTTTAGATTCTATGATGAGAGACAAGCAACTGCAATTACTACAGGTGGTCAACTTTCTATAAGATGGGTCGAGAATGATGTCAATCGTTATCTAAACAAGATATTGAAGACAGAGGATCATGACTACATTGTAGCCGCCGATACAGATTCAATTTATGTTTGTTTAGATAAACTTGTTAAGTCTGTTTTTGATGATACAAGCGACAAAGAGAAAGTCATAAAATTTCTTGATAAGGTTTGTAATTCAAAAATACAAGAATGTATCAATGAGTCTTTTGAAAATTTAAAGAACTATATGAATGCATTCGAACAAAAGATGAACATGTCAAGAGAGGTTCTTGCTGATAAAGCCGTTTGGACTGGCAAGAAACATTACATCATGAATGTCCATAACAATGAAGGTGTGCAGTATGCTAAACCTAAATTGAAAGTTATGGGCATTGAGTCTGTTAAGTCATCCACTCCAGCGGTATGTAGAGATAAACTTAATCAATCATTTAAGATACTCATGGAAGGTACTGAAAATGAAATGCAACAGTTTATCAATCAGTTTAAAGAATCTTTTACTGAACTTCCGCCTGAAGATGTTGCTTTTCCGAGATCTGTAAAGGGTATTGATAAGTATTCTGATGCAGTACAACTTTACAAGAAGGGTACACCTATACATGTAAAAGGTACGATTATACATAATAATTTACTAAAGAAAAAGAAACTAACAAATTCTCACCAACTAATTCAAGAAGGTGAAAAAATAAAATTTTCTTATCTTGTAAAACCTAATCCTGTAAATGATACTGTAATTAGTATGGGTACAATACTTCCAAAAGAGTTTGGTTTACATGATTACATTGATTATAATATGCAATTTGAGAAGTCATTTCTTGAACCACTGAAAACTATTTTAAAATGTGTCGGTTGGGAACATGAGAAAACGGCTACACTTGAAGATTTTTTTATTTAAGGAGTTGTAATGGAATTTTTGAAAGAAATAATAAAGGAGACTGGAAATGAATATGCTGGACTGGTTATGGACGGTGTTGAAGCAGGTGATGTCGAATCCTTTATCGATACCGGTAGTTATGCTCTTAATGCTTTACTCTCGGGAGACATCCACGGTGGGTTACCAGGAAACAAGATTACCGCCTTTGCTGGAGAATCGGCTACAGGCAAAACATTTTTCGTATTGGGTATTGTCAAACAGTTTTTGTCAGACAATCCTAGCGGTGGTGTTCTTTACTTTGAGTCTGAGTCTGCAATAACAAAACAAATGATTGAGCAAAGAGAAATTGACACATCTCGTATGGTCATTCTTCCAGTTGCTACAATACAAGAATTTGCTCATCAAGTGACTAAAGTTTTAGATAAACATCTTGAGAGTGAAGATAGGCCACCATTGATGATATGTCTTGATAGTCTTGGCATGTTGTCTACTTCAAAAGAAGTTGGTGATATTGCTGATGGTAAAGAGACAAAAGACATGACACGGGCCGCCCTTGTGAAAGGTGCATTTAGAGTATTGACACTCAAAGCAGGTAAAGCAAAAGTTCCTGTGTTGGTAACAAATCATACATACAGTCAAGTTGGTGTGATGTTTCCACAACAAGTGATGGGTGGTGGTACTGGTCTTTATTATGCTTCAAGCAACATTGTTTTTCTTTCGAAAAGAAAAGAAAAAGATGGTACAGAAGTAATTGGTAATATTATTCATTGCAAAAATCATAAGTCCAGATTGACAGTTGAAAATAAAATGATTGATGCTCTTGTTACTTACGACAAGGGTTTAGATCGCTGGCATGGTATGCTTGAACTTGCTGAAGAAGCAGGTATCTTTAAAAAAGTTTCTACACGTTTCGAATTACCTGATGGTGCGAAAATGTTTGGTAAACAAATAATGCAACAACCTGAAAAATATTTTACAGAAGATGTTATGACTAAGATCAACGAATACTGTAAAGAGAAATTTCTATATGGAACAACAAAAGACGATGAAGGAGTGGTACAAGTTAGTGAAGAATCCTCAGAATGAGGATGATGAGCAATATGCTTTTTGTATCACCAAGGGTAAATTCGAAGATGTTATTTACAAGTACAATAGATTTGGTTTAATTGAACCAGAGGCTACTGAAGAAGAGTTGAAGTATCGTTTCGAATATGATATACTTGAGATACCAGAGGAAATAAGAGAGAAAAAATATGCTGATGAGGAAGGAAAAGAATTTGAAACTCTCATTGGCGATATTCTCATAGAGGTAATTTCAGAAAACATAGAATTGGATACGAATGAACAGAACAGAGGACACAATATTGAGGAACCTGATATTCTCTGATGAGTTTACCAGGAAATCATTACCCTATCTAAAAAAAGAATACTTTTCTGATAACAATGATCAGTTTTTGTTTACCGAAATACAAAATTATGTGAACACATATAATGTACTTCCCACCAAAGAAGCATTGATAATTGAGATTGGTAATAATTCAAATTTAAATGAAGATCAATTTAATCAAATAAGTGAGAAAGTCAATGCTTATTTCACAACCACAGAGAATACAGAAGTTGATTGGTTGCTGGAGACCGCTGAAAAGTTTTGTCAAGATCGTGCAATCTATAATGCGGTTCTTGAATCTATTGGCATTATCGATAATCAAAAAGACTCAGGAAAAGATAAAGGGGTTATACCTCAAATTTTGTCTGATGCTTTGGCCGTATGTTTTGATCCTAATATCGGCCATGATTATATTGAAGATTCTGATGAGAGATTTGAGAGTTACCATACAGTCGAAGAAAAACTTCCTTGGGACTTGGATTACTTCAATAAAATAACCAAAGGTGGTCTATCTAAAAAGACTTTGAATGTTGCTCTCGCTGGTACTGGTGTTGGTAAATCTTTGTTTATGTGTCATCATGCGGCCAGTTGTTTATCTCAAGGTTTCAATGTATTGTACATCACACTTGAGATGGCAGAAGAAAAAATTGCAGAAAGAATTGATGCTAATCTGATGAATATAACAATTGATGATCTGCATGAAATACCTAAAGATTTGTTTGAGAAAAAGATCAAGAGAGTCAAAGCAAACACAAAAGGTAAATTAATCGTTAAAGAATATCCACCTGCATCTGCGAATGTAAATCATTTCAGAAATCTTCTAAATGAATTGAAACTGAAAAGAAAGTTTGTTCCTGATATTATTTTTGTTGATTATCTAAACATTATGTCATCTTCAAGATTGAAGTATGGCAATACAGTTAATTCATATAACTATATCAAATCAATTGCAGAAGAGGTTCGTGGTCTTGCAGTTGAGAACAATCTACCAATCGTATCTGCTACTCAAACAACGAGATCTGGTTATACAAATACAGATCTTGGTCTTGAAGATACGTCCGAATCATTTGGTCTTCCAGCAACTGCCGACTTTATGTTTGCATTGATTAGTACAGAAGAACTTGAAGAACTAGATCAGATTCTTGTTAAGCAATTGAAGAATCGATATAGTGATCCTGGTACAAACAAGAGGTTTGTAATTGGTATTGACAGGGCCAAAATGAAGTTGTACGATCTAGAAGAAACTGCTCAAACAGATCTTGTGGAAAGAACAAAGAATAAAAAGAAGAAGTCGATGCCTTGGAATAAGAAAGAGGAAGAAGATATTCCTGCGTTTGACAAAGCAACCGACAATAGAATGACAAGAAAAAAAGATTTTTCGGAGTTTAGTTTCACTTGACAATTATCTTAATGATGTTATAATATAATTTTAGTAACAATCAAAGAGGTGATATGTTTAGATTAATCATTGCATTTATTCTAATTTCAAGTCCCATTTTTGCTGAAGAAATTTGTCCTAGAGAAGAAGGATGTCCTGTTAAAAATGGTGTATGTATTGGTTGTATAATTGAAGGAAGTCTAGAAAAGATACAATGGGAACATCATTCTTTGATGAAATTAGATAATTCAAGAAGATTTTTTAGAAAACATTATCCAGAATACTATGGTAAACCAGAGTGGATTTGCTTATTGACAAACCACTTTGGTACCGTAGAATTTCAAATAGAACTCACCAAAATCATCTACGATAATCCTCTCCTATTAGCCATTTGTAATAAGACATTTGCACATGATAATGCAAATAAATGGCCTATTCTTAAAGAAAAATACCTCAATTAATGTATTTCATAAATAGTTAGTGACTATTTATGTTTATATTTGGTTTTTTGGGGAACGATGCTAACATTTAAAGAATTTCTTGTGGAATCTCAAGGTGCCAATAAGCATCTTGAACACATAGAAGATGAAGTTTTAAATGGTGGCTTTGATGGTGTAAGAAAATCAATTGTCTATTTAAGTTCTCTAGGTTCTACATTAAAAGGTAGTTCAAAAAGTAAAATCAAAATTACAACGAAGTGGGATGGGGCACCTGCTATATTAGCAGGAATAGACCCAGAAACAAAAAATTTTTTTGTGGCCACTAAGCATGGAGCGTTTGCAAAGAATCCGAAATTAAATTTTTCGGATGAAGACATTGATAATAATCATGAAGGTGATCTAAGAGATAAATTAAAAAATTCATTAATGTATCTCAAAGACATTGGAATGGATGGTGTGTATCAAGGTGATCTATTATTCAGTTTACCTACACACAAAAAGATACAAAAGATAGATGGTGTACCGCATGTTGTTTTTACACCAAATACTATAACATATGCGGTAAAGTTAGATAGCGAACTAGGACGAAAAGTAAATCAAGCGAAGTTAGGTGTGGTTTGGCACACAAAATACTCTGGTAAAAGAGTAAATGAAATGGATGCTTCATTTGATGTAGATGTTAGTGGGTTTAAAGAAACATCAAATGTGTGGTTTAAAGATGCAGAGTATGAAAAGATGGATGGCATTGCATCTTTCACACAACAAGAAAGTGACAAGTATTTTGCTATTTTGAGTATGGCTGGTAAGTTGTTCAGAGGTTTGAATAAAGATATGCTGAATAATATAGCCGCAGATAAAAACGTAAATACTCAAATAAAAGCATACACTAATCTAAAAATTAGAGAAGGTATGCCAATAGGAAATGTCAATAGTCATGTTTTAGGATTGATTAAATATTTAAGAACGAAATTAGAAAAAGAGGTTGACAAATTAAAGTCTGAAAAAGGAAAAGAAAAAAGACGGCAAAAGAATAATGAGTTTTTAGAATTCTTTGATAATAATAAAAAAGATTTAAAGACTATGTTTCAAATGCAAAATGTTCTTATTGCCGCAAAGACAATGATAATAACGAAATTGCAAGATATGCAACCTCTTACAAAGACATTTATACAAACAGACCGAGGATTTGAAGTGACAAATCCAGAAGGTTTTGTAGCAGTTACATCTGACGGCGGAGCAGTAAAATTAGTAGACAGACTAGAGTTTTCTAGACAAAATTTTTTAGCACTAAAAACATTTGGGAGCAGTTAATGCAAGAATCCGAAAAAGGTCTTTTAGACAAATTAAATGAAAAGTACATGGACATCGTACTTACAGAAGATGTCGATGCAAGACTCAAAAGACTGGCAAGAGAAGGTCTAATTAGTGATGGCGATTATGCTTTATTTCTTAAAACAATGAAAGATTTAGAAGCAGATAAAAAGCCTACACCACAACAAAGAGTAATGATTTTGAGAATCTTTGATAAGATGCTTGGACTCATTATGGGTGATAAAGTTGTGTATCAAAAAGTTTTGCAGACTGTTAAAAAAGGTAAAAAAGACAAAGCCAAAATGAAGGAAGAAGTCTTTAGATCAACTCATTCCATTGTTAATCATGATGGTACAGAGTATTACGTTGGTGACAATAAAGAGTTAATTGAAGTACCTTCATTTGAATAAATATAAGATATGACGAATTATAGGAATTTTTTAGCAGAAGCAAAGCAAGAAAAGACGGCAGTAGTGACTTATGGTAGGATGAATCCTCCTACTATAGGTCATGTCAAACTTGCTAAAAAGATAGAGGCAGTTGCTAGAAGTAAAAAAGCAGAGCCTTTCATCTTTTTATCTCCTTCTCAAAATGCTAAAAAAGATCCTTTAAGTCCGGATAGAAAAGTAGTTTATGCAGAGAAAACAATAGGTCAAAATGTCAATATTGATGTTAAACCTAATATTTTTAAAGCATTATCTGACATTTACGATAGCGGTTTTAGAAATGTAGTAGTTGTTGTAGGTAGTGACAGACTAGGAGAGTTTTCTAAAATGATTCCAAAGTACAATGGAGTCAAAGGAAAGGCTCATGGTTTTTATGATTTTAGTGACCTTGATTTTCAAAGTTCTGGTGATAGAGATCCTGATGCTGAGGGTGTGGCAGGAATGTCTGCATCTAAGTTAAGAGGTTATGCAGTCTCAGGTGATTTTGATAATTTCAAAAAAGGTACAAAATTATCACCAAAAGATTCAAAGTCAATGTATAATGAAATCAGAAAAGCCATGAAAGTTGAAACCGTTTCTGAAGCAATAGGTATCAAAAAAGTTGATTTTGCTGATTGGGCAGATGAACCATTTGCACCAGAAAGAGAAGAGGCGCCTCCAGGGAGAGAGAAGCAAGTATTAGCATTAAAGAAAAAAGTCGGAACTCAAAAGGCTTATGCGTATGCTTGGGCACAACATAACAAGCATGGTGAACCTAAAAAAGAAGAAAAGAATGTAGATGATCCAGATGTCGCAGGTCATCAACCTGCAAAGTATGGTGCTGGTTTATCTAAGTCTACTAAACAAAAAAGATATGCTAGATGGGAAAAAACTAAAAAAATGCCAGATGATTCACAAAGAGCATACGATTTAGCAAAAGCACCTGGCGATAGTAAACCATCTGAAAAAGAATCAAAATACACTAAAAGGTATAGAGCAATGTATGGCGAAGAAACAATAAATGAAAAGATTGAGGGTCTTAAAAACAAAGCGGAAAAATCTGGCGTGTCTTACGGCATCTTAAAGCAAGTATATGACAGAGGAATGGCCGCTTGGAAGACAGGACATAGACCAGGAACAACTCCTCAACAATGGGCCTTTGCAAGAGTAAATTCATTTTTGACAGGTGGTAAGACAAGAACAACCGCAGATAAAGATTTGTGGGCAAAAGCATCATCTTCAAAGAAAGCAAAGAAAGAGGAAACAGATATTAATTTATCATTTAGAAAGTGGAATGCTTTAAGTGAGTCAGATGTAGTAGTTGATACGCCTACTGGAAGATACGTACAGAAAGGTTCAGTCGCTACTAGCAAAATTAAAGCACAAAAAAAGTTTAGAGACATAAAAGATAGAAAAAAAGTTACAACTAGGATTGCAAATCCAACTGAAAGAAAATATCTTCAACGCAAAGACGAGGAATAAAATGTTAAAGACATACTCACCAGGACCTTTTACAGAACCTGAAACCGATACTTTGGGTCAAGTATACGAGAAGACTGTAAATGCAAAGATAGAATTAGATCCTGTCGGCAAAGAAGATGGTGATGTCGATAATGACGGAGATAAAGATTCTACTGACAATTATCTAATGAAAAAAAGAAAAGCAATCGGTAAAGCAATTGCTAAACAGAAAACATCTAAAAAAGAACCTGTTAAAATGTCTAATGGAAAAGACAAATTAGAGGTTCATAAAGGTGTTGAAGAAGAAGCAATAAACGAAGTTTTATCGAAGAGAGATTTACATGATTTCTCTCAACAACTTCTATCATATTCAAGAAAACATGGTGGAATTGATAAAGAATACTTTGAGAAAATTGCTAGTATTGCCGCCGCTGGTAAAATACCTACACCAGATGATGTTGATAATGACACAGACCCAAGAGATTTTGTACTATCGATGATGAGCAAATCATTTCCTAAACAGGTAATGCAAACATATAAAGGTGTTTCGCCATCATTTGATATGCATCTTAGAAAAGAGTCTGATGAATCATATGCAAAGTCATTAAAAAAGATTCACCATGATAATGCGAAAAAAATGTTGAAGCCTGGCGAATACTCTAAGATTAAAAAAATTCAATCTATGATGAAAAGTGCCAACGAAGAGGTAGTGAAAGAAATGTCCGCAGACAAGGCTTATTCTGCAATGGATAAAGCGGAGAAGCAAGGCAGAGGTGAAATGACAGTAACCGATCCTAAGAAGGCCGCTAAGAGAAGAAAGCAGGCACAAAAATTTGCTGATTATTCAATTAAGAAAACTTTAAACAAAGAAGAGTTAGAAGTTTTCGAAGCATGTTGGGATTCTCATAAGCAAGTAGGTATGAAGAAAAAAGGAAACAAGATGGTTCCTAATTGCGTACCGAAGAATGAGGAAAATGAAGAAATCGAAGAAAAATTCGATGTCAAAACTGCAAAGACAAAGTTTGGTAAAATTACTGTAAAAAGTTTTGACAATCATGTTGATGCAAAAGCACATCTTGCTTCTATGAATAAGAGAGGTTTTAAAGGTATTATTTCTCAAGGCGGAAAGCCAGTCAAAGAAGAACAGGATATGAAACCATTATCTAAAAAAGAACGTGCAAACTTATCGCACGGTGATCTCATAGCAATGGGATACTCTAAAAAACAGAGAAAAAAATTGATGGATACTAAGGAAGAAGTTGAACTTGATGAAGTTGAATCTGCATATGCTGATAAAATCGCCGCTTTCAAAAAAGCAGGTGGCACAGTTAAAAAACATTCTCCTGATCATAAAAGAATCAAACAAGCGACCGATGCTTTTAAGCAAAAGTTAGCAAAGACACAAAAGATTCAGGCCAGACAGGCAGAGAAAGAGAAAGCAGAAAAAGAGGCTAATAAAGAAGTTGATGAAGGATTTCCTAGAAAAATCATTGGTAAAGTGAAACTATTTCCAAAAGTTGAAGCCCATGATGTGAAAGATATGAAAATACCACCCTATGCTAATAGAAAAACTGCTCAAGCCGAGAAAAAAGAAAGAGAGAAAAGACAAAGAGAAAGAGCAGGATTAGATGAAGCAAGAAAGTCTGATTACCAACTCTATCATAAAGATTTCTCATCTGCTATGCAACATGCTTATGCAGTTGCAAAGAAAAGAGGATACACAGTCGATAAAGATGATATCGACAACAAAGTAGCAACAGGTC
>Ga0075462_10000158_pt1 | contig 19346 bp, 21 predicted proteins | sample DEB08_DNA_4_FD_71487 | JGI IMG/M metagenome (GOLD analysis project Ga0075462, IMG submission 71487) | Aqueous microbial communities from the Delaware River and Bay under freshwater to marine salinity gradient to study organic matter... | ecosystem: Environmental > Aquatic > Marine > Coastal ...
GAGCGCTTCTTTCTTGCGAAGGAACTTAAGGTTATTTTTCACGTAATTCATAAGGCTGTATCTTTAGTACATTAAGGAAAGCAATTAGGCATTCCTTATTGAATATGCTAATTTAGTTAGAATTCTAATATTTTCATCATTACTACTGCTAATTTTTTTTGCACGTGGATTTAGAGTACGCCTTAAATGAAATAGATAGCGCTAAAGAATGGCATTACGCGCCTCTAGTAGCAGAAGGATTAGAAAATCCCATAGCACTTAATGCTATTATCGAACGGGCCTTTAACGGCACTAAGAAAGAGCGGATGCGCGGCTGTTGGATCCTACACCATATCAGCGACATCAGGCCTGAACTGTTTTACAAGAAGGAGCGTGAAATGATAGCCCAATTGGACCAAATGAAAACCGATGCAGAAGCACGTTTCATCCTGCGTTATTACTCAAAATACCAACTGCCTCGGCACGACGAGCGAGAAGGCCGATTGCTCGATTTTAGTTTTAATACCATCATCAACCCGAACCAAGCTGCAGCGCCCAGGGTATATGCTATGAGTATTGTACATCGTATGGTGAAAAAGTACCCAGAACTGGCACCAGAATTGGCTCAAAGCATAGAGATAGCATGTGAACACGGAACACCCGGCATGAAAAATCGAGGCGGTAAAATTCTAAAGGATTTAATGAAAAAAGGCTTACTCTAACGGATAGCCAGCCATCGCATTTCCGGCCAAAAAACCACCCGTCCAAGCCGCTTGAAAATTGAAACCTCCCGTGATTCCATCTATATTTAAGATTTCACCCGCGAAATAAAGGTTGGTACATACTCGCGAACTAAATGACTTAAAGTCAACATCGCGAAGGTCTACCCCACCCGCCGTTACAAATTCGTCCTTGAATGTACTCTTGCCTGAAATTTGGAATACCGCACTACATAGCTCAGAAGCCAAATGCTTTAGGTCTTTTCCTGAAAGATCGCCCCAGGTCGCTGTATTTTTAATTCCAGCCCCTGCTATCATTGACTTCCAAAGGCGAAGAGGAATACCATAATGTGCATGGTTCCCAATTCTTTTTTTACCACTATGCTTCTTTTCATCATTGAAATCTGCAAGCACCTCATCTTCATCACGACCGATCCAATTAATCAAAATAGGAAAACGATAAAAACGATCGTTTAACTCTCTTGCTCCCCAGGCGCTAAGACGTAAGATGGCTGGCCCAGAAAAACCCCAATGCGTAATAAGCAAAGGACCCGAAGCCTCGAGGTCCGAAGCCGCAACTTGAACAGTTGCATTTGGAACACTAATACCGCTCAACCCTTTGATACGCTCATCTTTACTATTGAAAGTGAACAATGAAGGGACAGGCGGAACTATTTTATGACCCAATTTTTTGAGATTATCCCACACCGCTTTTGAAGAACCTGCCCCAATCATTAATTGGTTCGCAATGTAGGTCTGCCCATGCGATGTGGTTACTTCCCAGCGCTCATCTTCCAGTTGAGTAAACGACTTCACACCAGCGCTTGTATGCACCTTGATTCCCGTGCTAGAAGCTATTTCCTTTAAGCAATCAGCTATAGTCGCAGAAGAATCTGTTACTGGAAAAACTCGATTATCAGGTTCGATTTTTAATTCTACCCCACGATCGGCGAACCACTCCATGGTATCCCCAGGTTGGAATTTATGAAACGGACCGAGCAATTCTTTCTCACCCCTTGGATAATGCGTAACCAACTCTCGCGGATCAAAACAAGCGTTCGTCACATTGCAACGACCGCCTCCAGAAATCAACACTTTTCCTAAAACGTCTTTTCCTTTTTCAAGTATAACAATGTGGGCTTCAGGTTGTGCCTCCGCACAAGCTATTGCCGCGAAATAACCCGCAGCGCCTCCTCCAATAATAACTATACGTTCTGACACCTTTCAAAATTACGATAAAGTGACGCACTAAATCACTGTTTAAAAAATAACATTTATCTACATTTGCAAACAAAATCAGCATAAGATGAACTTGAGAGAAGCCCTTGAAGAATGCCTTCGCCGCCGTCCATTTATCGAAGAAGCATTGAGCGAAGACCTGATCAATCTCAGCTCCCTGGCCCGATTGATAAGAGCAGACATCGAGCACCTAACGGGTAAAGAGATTAAAGAAAGTGCCGTGGTCATGGCCATTCGAAGAAGAGAGCCGCGTCTCCAACTGAAAATGCAGCACAAACTGCAACAATTTATTGGCAGCTTAAGCGATATTATCGTTCGCTCCAATCTGGTAGCGTACACCTTCAAGAAAACACCGTTGTTGCCCTCTAAACAGGCTCAATTCATTACCTACATCGCAGAGCTGCCCAATGGTTTCCACAGCTTCACCGGTGGTATGGAAGAGACTACCGTGGTCGTCAGTGAAGATTATATCCCTGCTCTTGAAAAGGCTATGAAAGGAGAAAAACGACTAGATAAAACTAGAAATCTAAGTTCGATCACATTGCGTTTACCAAATAGCAGCTCAGACGTTATAGGACTATATTACTTTTTCTTTAAGCATATTGCCTCTGCAGGAGTTCCCATTAAAGAAATCATCTCAACCACCAATGAAGCCACTTTCATCGTACACAGCAATGATGTTAATGCCGCATTCGCTACGATTAACACCATAAAAAAGCCATTGTAGAAAACCTATAGTTATTCACAAAATTTGGGAATGACCTGCGAGCGTGCCAGATTAATAGGACTAATCTTAAAAACCATTGTTATGGAAAATCATGTTCAATTAATCGGGAATCTAGGAATGGCTCCAGAATCCAAACAAATCAACAACACGCTCCGCACCTCTTTCAGCCTGGCGACAAACACTGTTTACAAGGATGCCGAAGGCACAAAGAAAACCATGACCGATTGGCACAATGTAGTAGCCTGGGGCAAGCTTGCGCAAACCATGAATGAATACCTAAAAAAGGGTGATAAAGTCGGCATCGCTGGTAGATTGGTAACGCGCAGTTACGAAGACACAGAAGGTCAAAAAAAGTACTTTACCGAGGTTGTCGCCAAAGATTTGCTTTTACTTAGTAAAAAGCCTTCCGACGCTTAAGTATTTTTAGCTCCCCGACTTCTTAAGTTGGGGAGTTTAGCCTACGATCAATCCGTCCTCGAAGACCATAGACCCCAGCACGGCAGTAATTGGTTGCCCAATAATTAAAGGCGCAGATAACGCCATTGCTGCTCCGTTGGTCTCTTTCATGCGCGGTCGCGAAGCTAAATCACCTATTTCATCGACCATATAATACATGCCTTGCGCATGGCCGTTCACGTAATACACGCGCTTTAAGGCAATGTCAATGCGCATTCTCGCATAGAGAACCCCTGTAAAGACCCATTCCAATAATCCTTCCTTATTTTGGGGCAATTGGTCGTAAACTGTTGAAGGCTCTTCGGTCGCTAGCAATAAAGCTACCATAACATTAAGCCCAAATATCCGTGCTTTTTTACGTTCAAAATCATCCACACTTACGCCGCTTTCAAAAAGCACATTTGGAATGCCTTGCGCCATTAAGTAGTCGCCAATTGCCGTTGGGTAAAATTCATCGCTGTAGCGACCTATTCCGTTTAACGGGACGTTTAATGAAGACAGTGCGTTTCCAAGACGATTCATGAGTGTCCGACGCAAAGGAGTAATAGATCGTGTCTCCTCTGACGACGGAATTAAAAACGATGTGTAGGCAGGCTCATTATTTACATGAAAAATAGATCGCTGGTCGTGCAGATTAAAGCACAATTCGGGCGCTTTCATCTTGATCCAACCGATCAGCTTAGCACTCTCTATAGTCTGAAACGCCCTAAAATCCCGATTCAAATCTATAGAAAGTCCATTTCGACGCGTGAAACGAACATACGCATCCGGATTTATCACCGGAATTATATGAATAGCGAAATCGTTTAAGTCAATTTTATTACGTGTGTATAGATCAATAAGCGAAAGCAACATGTATACACCCGTCGTTTCATTACCGTGCATTCCTGCCCAGACACAGATCGAACGCGATCCAGCACCCAAAGTGGTGTGCAAAATGGGGCGTTCCTCTGATGAATAACCAATAATTTCCCAATTGACCGCCGACAACAATTCGTTGTAAGGCATATACCACTGGTTATCAGACAAATATTTAGAATCGGAGGCTTGGAACATTGCCGTAATTTTAAAGAGTGAAGTTAACGTACAAACACGAATCGTGCATCTTTAAATCCTCAATATGAAAAATATCACATTCGCTTGCCTTGCTCTTTTAATGCTAAATTCAGCGTGCACCACCGAAGAACATGAATTGACCATTGGATTTGGTAGTTGTAATGAACCCGAACAAACGCAGCATTTGCTGCCTACCCTCAACCAAGCGCTTGATAGTTTAGATCATTTCATCTGGCTTGGGGATAACATTTATCTAGAAAACGGGCAATGGAACAGCTACGACAGTACTATGGCGAGATATGAGTCAGTTTTTGGACAACCTATCTTTCAAGAAATACTGAGCAAGAGTGATCATTTAGCCATCTGGGATGACCACGATGCAGGTCCTAATGATTGTGATGGCTCAACCTACAGCGGGTTTCCGGTGACCATGAAAGCTTTTAAAGAGTTTTGGAAACCCGATTATGCGCAACCCAATAAAAGCAGCTATTACGGGCGTACAATTGCAGCTGATGGAAGCGTTGATATTTTCTTACTGGATAACCGCAGCTTTCGCACTAATCGGGATTCAGCGAATGCCACCGTTTTCGGCATAGAACAATTGAACTGGTTTCACGATGCCTTAGTGCATTCGACGGCTAATGTCCACATTATCTGCATGGGCGGACAACTTTTAAATACCGCCCAAGTTTTCGAAAACATGAGCAATTATCCAAAGGAACGCGAATTACTAGTTCAATGGCTCTCGGAGGCGCCAGGAACACCTATCGTATTAACTGGAGATCGCCACAGCGGAGAGATTAATAAAATGGTCGTTAACGGGAAAGCCATAGTTGAAGTCTGTGCTTCACCGCTCACTGCAAATGCGCATCCGCATCATGAAGAAAATAACAGAACACGACTGCATGAAAATACCACGGGTACACAACATTTCGGGGTGTTACATTTGAAACTATCGGGTGCAAAAGGTGTTGCATACCACGTCGGATTGTATGATGCAAAAGGAACGGCTCTATTTACGCATCGTGAAACACCAATATATTAAATATTAATAAACTCTATTTCAACATTTTAGGCACTTTCAATTAAACCATGAGTTGCAACCGGAAATACGCTAGATAGTTGGCTGAATTTTTTAATAATTACAACTGTAACACCTTGTTTAAACTGTTTCGTTTGTATTACATTTGTAACTATGGAGGAATTAGTACAACGAATAAAAGCCTACATGGAACTTGAGGGACACTCCCCTTCTAGTCTGGCGAATGCATTAGGAATTAACCGTCCTACGCTGGTGCACATTTTAAACGGTAGAAACAAACCAAACATTCAACTCATTCAAAAACTTTGCGATTTCGACGTTGAATTAGATATACGTTACATTCTATCAGGGCACCGATCCAAAAAACTGGACCGCAATCCTACGCCGATCGTTCAGACTATTCCCGAAGACGTTACCACAACCGCACCTACCCCTCCAAAAGCGATAAATCAAAAATTGTTGGTATTAAATCCTAACGGTACGTGGGAAACCTATACCAAAGAAGCATAAGTCAACGTATATTTGCGAAGAATTCACAGAGATATGACAGCAAATAATAAGGTTTTAATTGGACTCGTAATTGCAGCGTTTGTTTCACGCATTGCACCTCACTACCCTAATTTCACTGCAATGGGTGCCTTAGCCTTTGTGGGCGCAAGTCAAAGTAGAAGCCTTTTCAAGACCATTGCACTTTCATTTGCAGTGTTGATGGCAAGTGACCTATTGATCAATAATCTTATCTATCCATCAGGATCATTCGTATTGATGTACAAAGGCTCGATTTGGACTTATGCTGGATTTATAGTTTACGCTGTAGCCGGGCATTATGCAAAAAGTGGCGCAAAGGGCATTGTGGCACTTATTACTGGTTCTGTCGGCTTTTTCTTATTAAGTAACCTCGGAGTCTTTTTGAGCGAGTTCAGTCTTTTTCCTAGAACAACCTCAGGGTTAGTAGCCACCTATGCGGCTGGCCTGCCCTTCTATGCACCAGAATTGATCTCCACAGCATTATTCAGCGCAATCGCCTATGCTGCAGAGATCAAACTAGTAGCGACCGCTAAGGCCTAATAAATTACTTGTCTCGGTATAACTCCTGCTGGAATGGTCTCAATGAGACTACCCGTTGTAGAATACGTACGCACCTCGCCGCTACTTGCGTAGTCTTTAGCATCAAAGAAATATAGATTCCCGTTATGGAAATTTAAATTGTAACCTCCAGGCAAGGTTAAGGTGGATGTTGGCCAGTTTTGACCAGGGTTCCATTTCACTATGGCACCGTCGTAAGAAGCATTCAGAAAATATGCGTCTGTTCCATCCGTAGAAAATCCTATTCCATGCTTACTATTATTGCTAGGTGCAGCAACTTCAGTAGCTCCGTTTGAATACCCTTCATACTTCCAAATACTCCCTGGTGTATCATCACCTGTACCGAAGTTCTCATCTCCGCTACATAAAATAAAGAGTTCATTTCCAATAACGGCAAACGAATTCGGCACATCTCCTATGGCATGATGCTTCACATCGAATGTGCCTAGATCGATCTCTGCTAGTGTCCAAGGTCCTTCATAGGTTCCTACCCCAGCAAATAATTTATTGCTGAAAATTGTCAATTGCTCTGTGTAATGTCCCATATCTATACTATCGACTAAACTTCCATTCGTTTTATCCAACACGTAGATTGAAGAATCCTTCCAATTCGATACGAATAAGCGATTTCCTTCAGAAGCTAAATAGCGAGGTTGCTCGATCGTACTAGACCAACTATGCTTTAAAGTATTTCGATTGATTCCATGAATTGTATTACTATTATTAATAGCGACATACAGCATAGAATCTGATTCGATCATATGCTGAGCAACATTGCCTAAAGGGAAACCATTTTCTACAGAAAAAGCATTTTGGATAAGGGTATCTTCGCTGTAGGCAGTTATAGAAGCCGACCCTGAGCCAAAGGGGCCCTCATTTAAAATCAAATGTAAATCAGTGTAGACCCCTGACGCACCCGATGGCGTTTCTGGGGTACAACTTACCGTAAAGCTGGTAAAAGCAGCCATTACTGCCATTAGAGATAGTTTTTTCATTGTTTTGAATTGAGTTTTAAAGTTAGTTGGTAGGACCGCCCAGGCATTGGGAAGTACTGGTAATATTGTCTTTCGTTATTAAATACATTATCTACGAGTACTAATAAATTCCAACGCTTATTAGCACCCGCTACTGAATAGCTTAGAGCGCACCAAAATTGTGCCGGAATTTCACCTACGGCTGTATTATCGCGTAGGGTGTGTCGTAGTCCTGTGTAAAAGCCACGAAACTGGATTACGCCTGCGGGCAAGTGATATTCTGACGTGTATACAGCCTGAATCATCGGCCTGTAAATGAGTGACTTACCTACAATTGACGGGTCATTACTGGCCGTTGAAAGCACCCTGGAATACTGATGCGTAAGGTTTATATCAGTAGTCAACTTTGACCAATTCCGAGTTGCGGATGCCGTCGTGGTGCTCGTATAGACGGCATAATAATTCTGAGGAGACCAATTCCCCGAGCTTCCTGGTGCCCATTGAATCATCCGATCATAATACAATTGGTCAGTACTTATCCTTAAGGCAGTCTTACCCATACGATGGAGGGTATATTTCACTCCGTAAGACCGCTCCGCATCCAGTGCCGGATTTCCTCCAGGCCTCCAATAGAGCTCGTTCAATGTTGGTAAACGATAATACGTTCCAGCCGCAAACTGTTTACCCCATTTTCCAGTCTTTGTTGCGCGATTGTAATGGGCGCCTACATGCACACGACCTTGATATCCAGCCCCTTTTATTACCAATCGATCGTTCTTCGTAAGGCTGAGGTTGTAGAGTACATGCGGTAAAAATGCTGTTGCGCTTCTATTCGTGCCATCCGCTCTAAAGTAATTTGAGGTGATAAAAAGCTCTTGGCGCTCGTTTCGACGCGAATATTGTACAGTCGCTTGAGTATAAGTGTTTGTATCCGTGATGGTCCAAGGAGAATTCGTATCCGTATATGCCTGCCATTCCCTGCCCAGGTATACCTGCCACTGATTTGTTCGGTTTCTGATCGCGTATTTAAATCGAAGCATATCGTCCTCAAGATGATTGATATACCCTGGTGTCAGAATGGATCCGCTATTATCCTTTTCACTTTGCGTATACCACAAGGTAGATTCCCAATTCCATCGGGATAATTTACCCTGGAACGATTGCAGGTAGGTCAAATCATTATAGCCATTGCCTTCAAGTACACCGTTTAAGCTGCCCAAGGTATAGGGATAGCTATTTGTCCCTCCTGTACTTCTCAGAGAACTTTGGTACCGCACTGTACCTATGTTGCCCCAAGATTGCGCAAACAATCCTCTATCACCGATGCTTGATGCCGAAAAAAGTGTGCTTGTTCCTCGACCCTTAGGAATTTCAGCCGCAACATTCAAGGCACCTACGGAACCCATCGGTGCCAGCGCACCGCCATTGATACCGTCATACAACGCAGTATTATTTAGCATTGAGGCAGGTACTAGACTAAGATCGAATACACCTGAAGCCATGCTACTTATATCAATACCGTCCCATAGCACGCGACTTTGTTCGGAAGATGCACCTCCAAATGAGGACGTAACAACACTTCCTGGAGTGTATTGCTTTAGAATAAATCGGCTGTCTTTAGAAAGATAAGATGATGCACTGCTAATAGTGGCGAGTAAAGAATCGGAACTTGTTTTGACTTCCTCGGAACGATAGGCACCTCCTAGAACATTTGCTGTCCAAAGCGTATCGGCCTGACCATAAAGGGCAACAGGCATCAACAGTGCGATAACCGAGATTATAAGATTCTTCATACTACACCAGTGCTTGACCCAGAGCACCATTAAAGGTTAGTGTAGGCCAAGTCTTCTGGCTCACCGCTCCCCTATTCTCCTTCCCGCAACAGCAGTGGTTTTAAATAGCTTCAACACGATTTACAGCTTCTGGCAAAGCCCCGGACTTCAACCGGGTTCCTTTTTAAGTATGCGTTCCCGCATGCAACCTACACCACGAAGATACATTAAGAATAAGGCCCTAAAACCTGCAACGCACTATTATATGCACTTTCTATTCGCAAGGGGTCTAGCGAATGTGAATGGTTCGCAAGTGTCAATGCACTCAATACTTTTTCGGTAGGCATATTGCCAATTAATTGATCCGATGCGAAAGGACAGCCCCCATAACCCTTCAATGCAGTATCGATACGCCTGCATCCAGCGCTTACCGCCGCTAAAGCTTTCTCCGTCGCCTCATCGTAAGTACTGTGCATATGTGCCCCCCATGGAACGGTACTATGGTCCTTCATTAGAGAACAAAGTTCTACGACTTTTTGAGTCGTTCCTTGGCCCGTAGTATCGCTTAAGGAGATAATGTCCGCTCCGCACAGCAAAGCCTGTTCAAGTCGCTCTAGAACAAGGTCTGTGTGATAGAACTCGCCATAAGGGTTTCCAAACGCCATACTTAGATAAATGACCAATTCCACATTCGAATGCAATGCCAAATCCTTTACACGCTTTAGATCATCAATCGCCCTTTCAATATTTTTCCTGCTATTGCGTTCTTGAAAAACTTCGCTGACACTGAAGGGATAGCCCCAAGCATCAATATGATTAAATTCAGCGGCACGCTTCGCACCTCCTTCACTAGCTACAATGCTAAGAAGCTGGGTCGAAGAAGACTCTCGTATTTCCTCTAATGCCGCAAACAATTCCTGTGCGTCCGCCATTTGAGGCATTGCTCTAGGACTTACGAAACTGCCAGCATCTATGGTATGAAAACCGCAGTGCATCAGGCTTTTAATATGTTTAATCTTCTCCCCTGTAGGGATAAAATCATGAAATCCTTGCCAAGCGTCTCTTGGACATTCAACGATAGAAATGGTGGTCATTAGAATGGGTTAGATAGGTGTTCCGACCCTAATTTACAAATTGCGGAGCATACGGCGCACCATTGCAGGACCTTCATACAAGAAACCGGACCAAACTTGTACTAAATCTGCGCCGGCATTTAGTTTTTCACGTGCATCAGCACCCGTAAACACACCACCAACAGCAATAATTGCAATGTTGTTGTCCAATTTTTCACGCAGGTATTTGACCACCTCAGTACTTCGCGATCTAAGTACTCTTCCACTCAAGCCGCCCGCACCCATGGCATCCACCTTTTGCTGTGCCGTCTTTAATCCGGATCTGGAGATAGTTGTATTTGTGGCAACAATCCCATCGAGTTTTAAGGTATTTACAATGGTTACAATATCGTCTAATTGCCCTGTAGTTAAATCCGGTGCTATCTTAAGCATCAGCGGCTTACTACCCAATTTATCGTTGAGCACTTTAACATCGCTAAGCAGTGCCATTAAGGGCTCTTTTTCCTGCAGCTCTCGCAAATTTGGTGTGTTCGGTGAACTCACGTTTACTACGAAATAATCAACCACAGGGTGCAAAGCCTCCAAGCCTTTCAAGTAATCCGAAGTCGCATCTTCGTTGGGTGTTGTCTTATTCTTTCCAATATTTCCACCAATGATGATATCCGTTTTCTTTTTCGCTAAACGCAAAACGGCTGCATCTAAGCCGCCATTATTGAAACCCATTCTGTTGATTACGGATTCATCTTCTACAAGGCGAAATAAACGTGGCTTTGGGTTACCCGCCTGAGGCTTAGGCGTGAGTGTCCCTATTTCGATAAAGCCAAATCCAAAAGCACTAAGTTCATTATAGAGTTTCGCATCCTTATCAAATCCCGCAGCAAGTCCTATTGGGTTTTTGAAACGCAAGCCCATGACCACTTTTTCATGCCCTTTCAATGAACCAAAGAATGTAGTTACGATGCTACTTATTCCAGGTACTCTAAAAGCCAACTTTAACGACTTAAACGTAAAATGATGTGCTTGCTCAGCGTTTAGGGTGAAAAGTAAAGGACGTATTACGGATTTGTACATCTAAATATTCTTTAATCGGGCCAAATCGCGCTTGGCATCTTTTTCCTTCAATGACTGACGTTTATCGTAATTCTTCTTACCACGAGCTACCGCGATATTCATCTTCACCCAGCCTTTTTCACTGATAAATACTTTTGTAGGAATCACTGTAATGCCAGCGTCCTTAGTAGCCTTTAGGATCTTATCCAATTCTCTTTTAGCCAAGAGCAACTTGCGCTCCCGCAGCGGTTCATGGTTAAATATATTTCCATGAGACCATTCAGAGATTGTCATGTTTTTAACAAACAATTCTTCGCCAGCGAAATAACAATACGCCTCTGCGATGGACGCCTTCCCCATACGAATAGACTTCACCTCAGTCCCTTGCAACTGCATGCCCGCAGTGTAGGTTTCGAGCCATTCGTAATCAAATTTCGCTTTGCGGTTTTTTATCTCTACGGTTTTCACTTGACAAATGTACGCTACTCGCGGTCTTTGAGCATAGGAACGAACGCTGCATCTCCTAACACCTTTTGAACAAAGCTACCGTCCGATTGCTTGGTGATTTTAACCATTTTTTGAGTGCCTTCGCCTACTGGAATGATCATAATTCCTCCCGCAGTTAATTGCGCTAGAAGTGCCTTTGGCACGAACGGCGCGCCACAAGTAACTATAACCCTGTCAAAGGGAGCGAAAACGGGCATTCCCTTAAAGCCATCACCAAATTTCAATTCGGCCCGATAACCTAATTGGAGCAACATCTTTTTCGAAAAATCGAACAATGCTTTTTGACGCTCGATACTAAACAATTTCACGCCTAATTCACACAAAACAGCAGCCTGATAGCCACTTCCGGTGCCGATCTCCAATACTTTCATCCCTGGCCGTAATTCCAACAATTCAGATTGCCAAGCTACCGTTGAAGGGTGAGAAATGGTCTGATCCGCGGCAATAGGAAACGCCTTGTCTTGATAGGCGTGCTGATGAAAGCTGCTCTCCAGGAAGAGGTGTCGCGGGATCCGATTCATTGCACCCAGCACAGCCTCTCCAGCCAACCCCTTAGCTTTTAAATCACTACACATAATGGCCCGCTGGCCTTGGTAATATGGACTGTCCTCGTTTTGCATAAAATGAAAGTACATCGCGAACCCAACTTGTAGTCCTTAGAAGGAGGCTTCTTTTTAACAATTTAAAACACTAGGATGCCTACCTTTGTACTTATGTTCAAATCGATCATTTTTAGCACCATTCTATGGAGTCTTTTGCTTCTCACCTCTTGTGAGGACGAAACCGCTCCAGCGGTGGCCTATTTAGAAGTTACTGAACTGCGCGTAGCGGCAAAAGCTAGTGAGGGAACGTCATCGTCTAAGCTGAATACTATTTGGGTAGAACAAAACGGGCAACAAATTGGGGCTTTTTCCCCACCATGTCGGATACCGGTGTATGCCGGTGAGAATCAATCCCTCCGATTCATTCCTGGAATGTCACTCAATGGAGTGTATTCTCAACGGAACCAGTATGAGATGCTATCGACGATAGAAAAGAATTGGACCTTGAATGAAGGATCAACTAGGGTGCTTTCCCCGGAAGTTCTCACATTCGAATACAATCCTACGTACACCTTAATGATTATTGAAGATTTTGACGGTATCGGATTAAACTACAACCGAACCGTTCAAAGCGATACGAATCTGCTGATCACCTCAGATACTAGTGAAGTCTTTTCCTTTCCTGGAGAATTACCAAATAAAAGCGGGAAATTTGTCTTGCCTCCGGTGTCTTTGGGGGAGTTCAAAACACTTCAAGCCTTCGAATTGCCCAAATACGGTGCAAATGTCTGGCTTGAGGTTAATTACAAAACAGAAGTGGCGCTCACCTTTGGCGTTACTGCGAATGAGATTCTTCAAAGTATTAAGACGCCGGTAGTCACACTATTTCCTAATGAAGAATGGAATAAAGTTTACATCAACCTCGTTACAGAAGTAAGCGGGTACCCGAATGCTTTGGATTATAATCTGTTTTTCGGAGGTATTAATACCACAGACGACACTGCCACAGTACTGATTGACAACATAAAGCTATTGTATTGAGCACCTCTAAAAAGCTTGAACGCAAACTTTTCTTTCGCTATGTATTACTGGATATAATTGCCGGTACCGGCGCATACACTGCGCTTCATATGGTACGAAAGCTTTACGTCGAACCCGAACGGTTCGGCACAGCGGTTCCATTAAAATTTGACCAAACATTTTTGCTAGCAGCAGCGGCCACTACTGCATTATTCATAAGTATTAGTGCACTCAGTGGAATTTACCGTGACCTAACCCGAACAAGTCGCATAACACAGGCCTTTAACACATTTGGCGGTACAGTGATCACGGCCGTATTGCTGTTCTTTCTAGTTCTACTGGACGATTACATTACCCAATACAGCGACTATTACATCACATTAGGCGTCTATTCAGGAAGTCTCCTACTTCTAAGTGGTTTATTTAGATTCTTACTAAGTACTCGCGTTCGTCACCTTATAGACAAGGGTTCACTCAAGTTCCCTACAATACTTATAGGCAGCGGTAAGGAAGCTGCCGAACTTTTACTGGCTTTTCAAAAAGACCGCAGCAAGGGCTACTCCTTCCTGGGGTATTTGCATACCGCCAACGGATCTGTTCACGAGCAAATGAATGCGATTCCGTGTTTAGGAAGTACGGAACAGTTGGCCGATATTATCAATGACAATACCGTTGAAGATGTTATAATCGCCCTACCGTCTGGAAATTCTGATCGTATTGCCGAAATGGTTAGCTCCATAGAGCGCAGTGATGTTCGCATTCACGTACTACCGAACCTTTTTAGTATCCTGTCCGGTCAAGTCAAGATGGAAAGTTTAGGCCGTTCGCTCATTGAGGTGAAAAGAGAATTGATCAAACCACACGTGGCCTTTATTAAGCGTTTGTTCGATATTTTGGTGGCCTCCATTCTGCTCCTCATCGCAGCACCAATTATCTTATTTTCTATTGCCATGATTGCCGTAGGTTCTCCTGGAACTATTTTTTACACACAAGAGCGGTTGGGTAAAAATGGCAGGACCTTTAAAATCATCAAACTGCGCAGCATGTATAACGATGCGGAAGCGCAAGGTCCGCAACTCAGTAGCGAAGAAGATCCGCGCATAACACCCTGGGGTAGAACCATGAGAAAATTTCGTTTGGATGAATTGCCTCAATTTTTAAATGTATTGAAAGGCGATATGTCCATTGTTGGACCGCGCCCAGAACGTCGATTTTTCTTTGACCAAATCATAGCAGCGGCGCCACAATACCGCTACCTACTCAAAGTAAAACCCGGCATCACGTCTTGGGGAATGGTTAAGTTCGGTTATGCTGAAAATGTGGAGGAAATGATTGAGCGTGCACGTTACGATTTGATCTACACAGAAAATATCACCTTGGTAAACGATATCAAAATCCTGTTCTATACCTTAGTCACAGTCTTGCAAGGGCGAGGCAAATAAGAACCACAAATCACCCTACATGAAAAACATTACCGTAATTGGTGCTGGAACAATGGGCAATGGCATTGCACATGTCTTCGCTCAAAGTGGCTTTACTGTTCACTTATTTGACATTAGCGAAGCTGCGCTGGAACGCGCTTTAAGCACCATCACAAAAAACATGGACCGTCAAATTGCGAAAGAAAAGTTGACGGAATCAGATAAAGTAAACGCTTTGGGTCGTCTCGCGACTGGAACGGATCTAAAGAAAGCTGTAGCGGAAGCAGACCTTGTCGTCGAGGCAGCAACAGAAAATACAGCAATAAAATTCCAACTTTTCAAAGACATTGATGCTCATGCGCCAGCGGCGTGTATACTCGCATCTAACACCTCTTCCATTAGCATTACTAAAATCGCAGCACAAACATCGCGCCCGGATAAAGTAATTGGGATGCATTTCATGAATCCAGTTCCTGTAATGCGCCTTGTCGAAATTATTCGCGGCTACAGTACATCTGATGCCGTTTGTGATGCCGTGATTGAAATGAGCAAAGCGCTGGGTAAAGTCCCCGTAGCCTGTAACGATTATCCGGGTTTCGTGGCTAATCGGATTCTAATGCCTATGATCAATGAGGCTATTATTTCATTACATGAAGGCGTGGCTGATGTTGAAGCGATTGACTCCATTATGAAATTAGGTATGGCACACCCTATGGGGCCATTACAATTGGCAGATTTTATAGGGCTAGATGTTTGTCTTTCTATTCTTAAAGTACTCTATGACGGGCTCGGCAACCCGAAATATGCCCCATGTCCGCTTCTCGTAAATATGGTAACCGCGGGCAAACTAGGTGTTAAATCAAAAGAAGGGTTCTACGATTATTCTGCTGGAATAAAAGAAGCTACCGTTAGTACACAATTTAAATAATCTCATCATGAAATTACCTTTACTCCTTGCAGGGGCCCTATTAAGCACGCAGGCTTTTGCGCAAGTCGATCTCATCAATAAGATAAAAGACAACGGTTCGGATGCGCCCATAGGCTACGAATGGGAAACCATCGTTGATATAGAAGCAACCCCTGTGAAAAATCAAGGTGCCTCGGGAACCTGTTGGTCTTATGCGACCACATCCTTTGTTGAGAGTGAGATGATTCGAATGGGGAAAACGCCTGTGGATCTCTCAGAAATGTATACCGTTCGTAAGGTTTATCAAGACAAAGGTGAAAAATACATTCGTCTTCATGGCTATCTGAACTTCGCCCAAGGTGGTGCTCTACCTGATGTACTTTACGTCATCAAAAAGTATGGAGCCGTTCCTCAAGAAGTCTACAATGGTCTAAACTATGGCTCTGAAATTAATCGCCATGGCGAAATGGAGGGTGCGTTGAAAGGCATTCTAGATGCAGTTAAAGGCAATAAGAACGGAAAGTTATCTACTTCTTGGAGAAAAGCATTTGATGCGACTTTAGATGCATATTTAGGTGAAGAGCCCGCACAGTTCGGTTACAACGGTAAAACGTACACGCCAAGGAGTTTTGCGGATGAGATTATTGGCATTAATCCTGATGATTATGTCCAATTAACTTCTTGGACAAACCACCCTTTCTATGAAGCTTGTCAAATACAGGTTCCTGATAACTGGACTTGGGGCATCTCTTACAATCTTCCTATCGATGAAATGATGGATGCCATCAACACTTCTCTTGAAGCGGGCTATCCAGTGGCTTGGGCTTGTGACGTGAGTGATAAAGGGTTCTCGATTAAAAACGGTATTGCAGTTATGCCAAACCAGAGCTGGAGCGATATGAGCGCAGAAGAAGCTCAGGCCATTTACGCTGGACCTCATGAAGAGGCGCTTGTTGACCAGGAGACGCGTCAAGAACAGTACGACAACTATCTTACACAAGATGACCACGGTATGGTCCTTCAGGGCATGGTTAAAGATCAAGAGGGCAATGTATTTTACATTGTAAAAAACTCTTGGGGTGATATTCCAAACGATTTCCGTCCAGGTTACCTATATGCTTCTGAAGCTTATGTGCGCCTAAAGACAATAAGTGTCATGATGCATGAGGATTCGTTACAGAAATCCACTAAGAAGAAATTGAATTTGTAATTAGACTACCGTATCTAATACTGAGCCGCTTACCCTTGGGTGAGCGGCTTTTTTTGTACCCTTTGGGATACGGAATGAACCACTAAGGCTATGACTGTTCCCAATACTGCACCCGCCATCACATCTGTGACCCAATGCGCCATGATATAAACTCTTGAAACCGCCACGGCAATGGCGCAGAACGCGGCGAAAACCTGAATGGCAGGACGGCGCCAGTGTAAAGCAATGAGGGCAAAAAATACAAACGCTGTGGTTGTATGACCGCTTGGAAAGGCAAATTGTAGCGGAAGGTCTAGATCTGTTACCAATAGTGTTTGGCTCCACTCAATGACCCCCATCGGACGCGGTGATGGAGCAAATACTAGCTTCTTTAAACATTGGACCAACACACTGGATAAAATTCCGGCTGCGACAAACTCTCCTGCACGCCACCACGCTTTCTGCAGGGCGTAGGCGATGATCACCAACACAAACATAGGTCCTTCGCCCCAGCCGGTGATAAAACCCATCAACGTATAGCCTCGTGGGGAATACCAAGCCTTATGCAAGGCTAATTGGGCCTCGACCTTGTCCGGAAAAAAGGATAAAAAAATCCCGCAGACCATAACAAACAGGACTGCGGGTATGCTGAAATACGGAACGTTCTTCATTAAGCGCCGATAATGTGCTGCAACTCGTGAATTTGACTTTCCCAAAGCAGCTTCGATTCGTCAACTTCATCAGCTTCAGCGAAGTCCGTTACAATGATTGACGTATCATTCGTCAAAGCATCAACTTCAATTCTGAACTCAAAATAGGTATCTAAACCGTCCTCTTCGTCGTTCAGCCAACGGAAACGAACCATTTTATCCGATTGTTTCTTCAATAGTCGAGCCTGTTCTTCTGAACCGTCCCAGAAAAATGTGAAGAGTTCTGTTCTTGAGTTAACATCGTCACAAAACCATTCGCTCAATCCTGAAGGCGTACTCAAAAATGGGAACAACATTTTCGGTGAAGCGCGAAGGGGAAACTCTAACTCAAATTTTATTTTATCCATGGTGGTACTTTACTAATTCATGCAATATAATAAGTCATATGAAATAAGCAACACTTTGTGCAAAAACCCTTGAAAAAACTAAAGTTCTGACATATTCTCTATCTTCAACTCGCTAATATGAATGCTATGCAACCTAATGCTTCTATATTTCGTCAGCCCATCATATGGGTCGCAGCCCTAGGGTACTTTGTTGATATCTACGACTTACTACTTTTCAGTATTATTCGCATCCCTTCGCTAACAGATTTGGGTGTCGCCGATTTAAGTGAAGTAGGTATGCTTATTCTAAATACGCAAATGTTCGGCTTGTTACTGGGGGGTATTTTATGGGGCGTGCTTGGTGATAAATTGGGCCGAACTAAGGTGCTTTTCTATTCCATTGCGCTGTACTCGCTTGGTAATATCGCAAATGGGTTTGTAACAAATGGGACGCAATATGCTTGGATCCGATTTTTTGCGGGTATTGGTCTCGCCGGAGAATTGGGTGCCGGTATAACGCTGGTTTCAGAACTTTTACCAAAAGAGAAACGCGGAATAGGCACCTCCCTGGTTGCGGGTGTAGGACTGACCGGTGCGGTTTTAGCCTTCTTCATCGCACAATGGTTCGATTGGAGAACCTGTTACTTCATTGGTGGTGGTCTGGGTCTACTCTTACTCTTCGTTCGTTTAAGCGTATTTGAGAGTGGTCTTTACAAATCGTTAGCGTCAAATTCTAAAGTATCCAAAGGCAATTTTTTAATGTTGTTTGCGACAAAAGAAAGGTTCATGCGCTATTTGCGCAGCATCTTGATCGGTCTACCCACGTGGTTTGTAGTAGGAATTCTCATCTCTTTTTCTCCAGAATTCGCTCGCCAGTTAGGCATTACTGAGTCCATTGATCCAGGCATAGGTATCATGGTCAGCTACAGTGCTATCGCCGTAGGGGATGTCGCAATTGGCCTTTTATCCCAAAGACTACAATCCCGAAAGCAAGCCATGCACGTATTTTATGCCATCACAATGGTAGGAATGCTTGTATTCTTCACCTCCTCCTCTGCCCTACAGTTGTACATTTCCACGGGTATAATGGGCTTTGGAACGGGTTTCTGGGCAGTATTTGTAACTATAGGTGCCGAAAACTTCGGAACCAATTTAAGAGCCACCGCCGCCACATCCATTCCAAACATGGTAAGAGGTTCGCTGAACGGTATTACGGCCCTCTTCCTGGCGTTAAATGCGAAATTCACTTATGTCAATGCCGGCATTGTTACCGCCGTTGTTGTGATGCTTATAACCTATTGGGCCATTTCCGGCCTTCAAGAAACCTTTGGTCGGGATTTAGATTTTTACGAGGAATAAAAAAACCCTCTGAAGTTTGCACTTCAAAGGGTTTACTGTAGCGAGAGAGGGGCACGATCCCTCGACCTCCGGGTTATGAATCCGACGCTCTAACCAGCTGAGCTACCTCGCCATTCGTGGGGTGCAAATATAATGCGCCTAATGAAATAGGAAAGTGATTTTTTGAATAATATCAACACAACTAGTAATGAA
>Ga0075462_10000165_pt1 | contig 19132 bp, 15 predicted proteins | sample DEB08_DNA_4_FD_71487 | JGI IMG/M metagenome (GOLD analysis project Ga0075462, IMG submission 71487) | Aqueous microbial communities from the Delaware River and Bay under freshwater to marine salinity gradient to study organic matter... | ecosystem: Environmental > Aquatic > Marine > Coastal ...
AGATCTAGAACCTCTATTTTGCTTTTCAAGGTTATCAACTTTTTGCATAAAGTCTGTTCTGTCCATTTCAATTCCATTTACAACAGCAACGCGACTTTGATTAAATTCGTCTGCTTTGAATACGTCGGTTACAGTTCCTGAACCTGTTGAAAATACAAATGCAAATAAAGCCAATCCAATAACGCTAATTAATGCTACTGGCCCAAGTGCTCTAATTTTTCCTAAAACTGCCATAATTTTCTATAAAAGTAGTGGCCAAAAGTAGTATTTTATTATCAATTATAAAAAATAATTTTTTGACAGTGATAATGAGGACAACAATAACTAATCCTCAATAGAGACAAATCCATTAACCTCTAGAAACCTAATTTTATCAAAAGACTTATCAGAATCAAATCCTTTCCCAAGAATATCTTTATCAGAAGACACATATCTAAAGGCAAAATTTGTAAATAACCATTCTTCAGCTCTATCGTAATATAGTTGATCGGTAAGTAACGTATCCATTAGATGTGTAGAAACAATCACATTTCCCCTTAAATCAATCAGATCACTATTACTGTAAGAAATTGCATAATCTGCTGTGATTTTAGTTTGATTATTCATTTGATCAAATAGTATAACCTCAATATTTTTTGGGAATTCAAAATAAGGAAAACTAGCATTGCTAAAATTTAGCATTTTAGAACTACTCAATGTACTGCTAACTATACCTGAATCGGTATGAACAGTGTTAATTTCAGATGCTGAAGAAATAGGAATATCAGCAGACCTTAAAAATGAAGTTAAATCTTTTTCACCGTCACATGAAAAAAAAAGAATGAAAAAGAATGAAAAAATATATTTCAAGTTTTAAAGATTTGGCACTTTAACAGATCTATTTATCCAGCATGATATCTCAATTGTTTCTCCCTCTCTTCCAGATGAAAATATTTCAGATTTTTGCGGAGCTTTTGCTTCATAATTTCTAGAACTCTTGACTGCAGCACTCTTTAGAGTACCATCAACTCTGGACGCTTTCATTGCTTCTTTGGATGCTAACCAATACACTGCTCTTTGACTAAAATTATCATCTCCGCAATTTTTAGCACTTGAAGCATACATTTGTGCGATAGCCAAATAAGATCTACCCATTGAAGGATTAAAACCTAAGGCCTGCATGTAATAGGATCTAGCCTTAGAAAACAGACCGTTTTTTCTAAAATTAGTAGCAATTCTGAATAAAATTTTTGCTTTCTCATAAGAGTCTGTCTCTAATTCAATTGCTTGATTATAATAAACCAATGCTTCTGATGAATTTCCAAGCTTGTCTTTTATTGTACCAAGATAATAGGCAGTTGCTGCATTTGGCTCAAGTTCATTTTTTTTCTGCACTATTTTTACGAAAAGCTGTGAATCATCACATTCTTTTCCATACAATCTATTCATGGCTCTATTTAACCATTTTCCATCGTTTTGATTTGCATCAAAATTATTTTCGTAAAGAGGAATTAAGTTCTCACAATTACCACGATCACCTAAATCCTTTTCCATCCCTTTGGAAATTTGATCATATGCTCTTAGGAAACTGTTGTAAGACTTTATCCTCCTTTTATCCTTACTTGAAATTTCTTCGTCAGATAATCCAACAAATTTATTTACTCGATTTGTGTAATTTTTTATCTCTTTTTCAACTTTTTCTGAAATTTCGTCATATTTAGTAAATAAATCTTCAGCACTTTTTTGTTTGTCATCATAAAGTTGAACAAGAAGCTTAAAATATGTGTATAAATTTTTAGGATTGTTAAAGGAATTTAAATCTTCGTTATAAGCATTGTCAAAATTGGAATATATTTCGCTACTACTTAAACCTAATTCAGTCTTAAAATCATTTTGCAATTGGGCTGATTTAGCTAAAATATCTCCCAGAGGAGTTTTTTTTGGAAAGTTATCTCTTTTCTCTTGCCATAATTTTAATAAATCATTTAAATAATTCACTTTTTCATCAGATAAAGAATTTTCAATCTTATACTTTAAAATTCTTTCTCCATACACGTATATAGCACTATTAAATTTAGGGTTCCTTTGTCTTAATTCCATCCAAGGTTCAAATGCTGCATCATAATTTTTAGCTTTTACATATTCTGTGAAAATTGAAAGTGCATTAATATCTTCTTCATTAGCTTGAGAGAATGAATTAAAAGAAATCAAAAACAACAGCGCAAATCCAATAATTTTTTTCATAATTAATTATATTTTCTTTTTATAAACCATCTATCGTTTAGCGATAAACTAAGTTGAAAGTTTATAAAATTTTCTTCAACTAAATTTTCATTTGTGGTTCCTCTTTTACCATATTCAAAAGTTGCATTAACGTTTGAGAAAAGGCCACCAGATGGTATTCCTAACCCAAATGATATGCCAAATTCGTTAATCGATTCACCGTTAATTACAAGCCCGGTTTTTTCTGAGTAAAATCCAGCTCTGTAAACAACTCTATTCCAAAACTTACTAAAAGATGCATAATCAGGAATATAAAACCCACCAAAGGAAATTTTGGAGGAATCTTCAAATTCGCTATTTTCAATTGTGATCAAATCATTTGAAAAAACACTACTACCTAATGAGGTATATTCAGCACCCAAAAACCATTTTTTAGATTTGCTTACACCAATACCTAAGCTTGTTCTTGATGGCATTGATAAATCGGTTTTATCTAAACCAATAGCCTCTAGATCAACATTAATTTCATTAACCGGAAATTCAATCTGAGTATTTGGATTAATGACAACTGATGCGAAAGTTCTACTATTTCTAGAACTTAGATTATATGCTGGTGAGTGAGCAAAAGAGCCATGCAATTCAAGATTTTCGTTTAATTTTCCTTTATAAGTAAAGCCAAAATTAAAATTAAGACCACTAAGATCAGATCGATTCTGTTCTCTTGCTTGATAATCAAGAGGAAGTGATTCATCATCATATAAATATTCAAGAGCTGAATTTTGAATATTACCAAAATTGTATCTGGCGTCAAATCCAATTGCAATATTGTTGGATAATTGATAACCAATTCCTAAAAAAGTCTTGTTGAGACCTCCGTTGCCATAATATTTATATTGTAATTGATCTTCTTCGTTTGATGATTGTAATTTATAACCAACTGATGAATGTGGAATTAACCCAAACCCTAATCCAAACTTTCCCATAGGAATATTAAGTCCAAGGTACTCAAAACTTGTATTTGTTGTTTTTGAACTATTGTCCGAGGTTTTTAAATTAGTTTCATTATGGCCCAACCCAACAGTAAACTTTACAAGTCTTCCCTCATTGTTAAATGAAAACATATTCTTTCCTGTGTAGGATGCCGGATTTCTAAAGTTCATGTGTATGCTGTCATTGTAAACAGAAACACCACCCATTGCTCTGTTTTCAGATGTCCCCTTAAAATCAAGTGTTCCAATCCCATAAAAAGAATAAGGGGATGATGTGTTGTTTTGAGAATTAACTGTTAAATATGCAAAAAACAGCAAAAATAGTAGTGAAAATATTTTATTCAATTATTATTTATTTAGGTTAAGAATGCAATTAAGGCCTTCTAAGATAAAATTTTGATTCGCAAATATGGTAATTTTTAATCTTTTTGACAAAAATTTAGCATTTCCTCCGGTCAATATAACTTCAATATTGTCATGCTTAGAATCTATTTTAGTAATAAATCCCATTATTTCGTTACAAACTCCGCCAATAACACCTGCGTGAATAGACGAATTTGTAGAATCACCAGGAAAATTATAATCATCACCAATTTTAAGCAAAGGAAGATTGGCAGTATAATTATTTAAAGACTTATATCTCATTTCAAGACCAGGAGAAATAGAACCACCAAAGAAATTATTGTCATAATCTACAAAATCAATCGTTATACAAGTACCCACATCAATGATTAACTTATTCGAATATGGGTATAATGTTGATGCAGCTGCAGCTAATGCTAATCTATCGTTACCCAATGTTTCAGGAGTTTTGTAATTTAAAGTAAAAGGTAATACTAAGGTTGAATCTAATTTTAGAACTTTTATTTCAAATTTTTTAAAAACCTCAAATACACTCAACGAAGAAACATTAGAAATTATAGCGTATGATACATTTTTATATTTTGTTAAAACTATCTCAATCTCGTTATTTATTTCAGAATTTTTATCTGAAAAGGTGTAGATCAAATTTGAATTTTCAAAAATTCCAAGTTTAAAATAATTATTACCAATATCGACTACTAAATTCATTTTAAATAATAACTTAACAAATTTACAAAAGCATTTTCATAAAATAATTTTGGGAATAACAAAATTGAATCTATCTTTGACGCGCTCAAAAGGTACCTTAGCTCAGTTGGTAGAGCAACGGACTGAAAATCCGTGTGTCCCTGGTTCGATTCCTGGAGGTACCACACAAAGCCCTCATTCTAATGAGGGCTTTTGTTTTACCTCAATCTTTTAATTTTATTATATTTACCCAACTTCAAACTATTTGATAAATGATAAATTCTGATATAAATAAATACTCTGTCGAATTTTTGTCGACTGATTGGATATTAACTGTTGCATGTGTTATTTCATTAATATTCATTGTATTATATGTTGGACATAAACTTCCTGAAGAAAAAAAAGAAAAATATGCTAGATTTTTAGCCTTTCTAATGATTGGTTTTTTTATTATTAACCATACACTACTTTTCTCTTTGGGAAAATGGGAACTTAGCAAAGAGCTTCCTGTTCATTTATGTTCAATTAGTGGCTTGATATGCTGTTTCATTATGTTTATTCCCAAGCATAAAAGACAATTCCTGTTTGAGTTTCTTTTTTATTGTGGGATTATTGGAGGTATACAAGCTATATTCACTCCACTGTTAGATGATTATGGTGGCTACAACTTCTTTTATATTCAGTTTTTTTTTAAACATGCAATGATTATTGCTTTTCCTATTTATTTAAGAAATAATTTAGGAATGAAATTGACAAAGTTTTCTTGGCTAAAAACATATGTTGCTCTAAATATTCTTATGATTTTGCTAATTCAGCTAAATAATATTTTAGGTTCAAACTATATGTACGTTAACGTTCCTCCTGCTGTAGACAACCCAATGGTCATTGGAGAATGGCCTACATATTTATACTGGTGGGAGTTTTTTGTGCTAATTTTAATTTTATTAGTCTTTTTAATCGGTAAACCAAAAAGTTTTGAAAAGACTAACTAATTTTTTTTTCTTAATTCTTTTGTTTTCTCTAAGCTGTAAGGAAACAAATAATGGTATTCAAGAGGATAAAACGGTTTCAAAAGACATTCGATACAACGAAGTAAATTTTGATTTAATACATAAGATTAAATATTATGTAGCTGTTGAAAAATGGATAAATTACTCTGAACTATCTGAATTCATATTACAAATTAATTCTGCTGATTATAGCTCACTAATCGATAATAAAAAGTTTTTACTAAGGTTTTTTAAAGGGATAAAATATTCTATTCCAAACGAGCTTAATAAATCTGAAATTATTTCAAGACTTACGGTAATTGAAACCGATTTTTTATTATTTGAAGCAATGCTTTCAAACTATGAAATTGAAAATGATGAAAAGATTAAGATGGTTAAAAAAATAAATAACTCCTTTTCAAATCTTAATTTTCAAATCGATAAGTTGTTAGAAAAACAGAGTATTATTGCTGATTAGTTGTTTTTTGGGCGTTAAGAGCATCAATACTAATTTTCGCTAAGTTAAAATTAGGAGCAATTTCAAGAGCTTCATTCATGATAGAAATTGCAGCATCAATATTTTTTTCTCTATCCTCATTAATTTTAACTAAACCTTTCAAGTATGTAAAAGCAGCCCTCATAGGGACAGAATATGGCTGTTGAGTTTCATAATAATTTCTAACAATTTCTCCATCTGAATTTGCAATACCAAATGTTATATTTCTGGTAGCGCCCATTAGATCACCTGTTCTGATCTTCATTTCAGCTAATTCATATGCTATAAATGGATTTGGTTTTCTTTTAAATAATTCCTCATAATGCACCATTGACTGATCAATATCATTGATAGCCTTTAAGGAAAATGCTTTAACTTGAACAGCCAAATCTGAATCTGACTCATTTTTCTCAATACCAATAGTATTAAGAGCTTCAACATGTCTTCCTTCATTCATGTAAAGAGTAGCTAATGTGTCTTTTCTTGCTTGACTAGGTTCTAATATGTTTAGGTGAGTTAGTGCATTAATAACTCCTTGAATATCAGCTTGAGATTGCATCTGTTTATAATATTTTTTATAATGCGATAATAAATCCTGATTGGTTTGAGCTGTTAAACTCATAGAAAAGACAAAAACTAAAATGGCTATTAAATTCTTCATAAAAAATTTTTTTCGAAACTAATTATTTTTTTTTAATTAAAAATCAATAATATTGATTAAGTAAAAGTATACATTATGTTTTCATTAAAAAATATAATTGGATTAATTCTTGGGCCAATATTATTTACATTGATTTTGATTTTTGTTGAAGCTGATGGTTTAAGCTATCAATCTAAATGTGTGCTTGCCTCAACAGTATGGATGGCAGTATGGTGGATTTTCGAATGTATACCAATTTATGCTACTGCACTGCTTCCTATAATTCTCTTTCCTATCACTGGAGCTATGGATTTAGCTACAACAACTGCAGCTTACGGGCATAAACTAGTTTTTCTGTTTTTAGGAGGCTTTTTGATTGCTCTTGCAATTGAAAAATGGAATTTACACAAAAGACTAGCTTTAAATATAATTAGAGCTACAGGAAGTAATAAATCAAAAGTGATTCTAGGGTTTATGTTAGCCACAGCATTTTTATCAATGTGGATATCTAATACAGCTACATCAATCATGATATTACCAGTTGGACTTGCGATAATTTCTCAGCTTAAAGATGATCCTAAAACAGAGCAAAACGAAAATGAAATTTTTGGAAAATCTTTGATGATAGCAATTGCTTACAGTGCTTCAATTGGGGGTATGGCTACTTTAATTGGAACCCCTCCAAATATGGTTTTAGCTGGTGTTGTTGAAGAAAGCTATGGTATAAAATTAAATATGTTTGAGTGGATGAAGTTTGGAGTACCGTTATCTTTATTATTATTGATTATATGCTGGACATATTTAACAAAAATTGCTTTTAAGTTTAAAAATGAAGAATTCTCATCAGGAAGAGATGAAATTAGAAGACAAATAAAAAAACTTGGTAAATTTTCAAATGAAGAAATTAAAGTATTAATGATATTTAGCCTTACAGCATTTTGTTGGATTTTTAGAAGCTCTATTGAATTAATACTTCCAATGATAGATGACACAATAATCGCGATTTTCTTTGCCCTTAGTCTATTTATAATTCCAACTAAAAATCCAAAATCTCAAAATAAAATACTTGTTTGGAATGACACAAATAAATTACCTTGGGGAATCCTAATATTATTTGGTGGAGGAATGGCAATTGCTAGTGCATTTGGAAAAAGCGGATTGGCCTTGTGGATTGCAGACCTTCTTCAAAATCTAAATAATGTTTCATTATTTTTAATCATTTTAACTATTGTTACTTCGATTAATCTTCTTACAGAAGTAACTTCAAACATGGCAACAACAGCTATGCTTCTTCCTGTACTTGTAACTATTGCATTAGCAATTGAAGTACATCCTTACTTTTTATTAGTAAGTGCGACTCTTGCCGCCTCATGTGCCTTTATGCTACCCATATCAACACCACCAAATGCTGTTGTTTTTGGGTCAGGATTATTAAAAATTGAAGATATGTTTAAAAAAGGTGTTTGGATGAATTTGATTTCTATTATTACAATTACATTAATGGTATACTATTTATTACCATATATCTTTGAGATGGCTAATGAATTACTACCTGTAAATTAGTTTTGAAAATCATCTGAAAGATGATCCTGATCTATCATTTCTCTAAATAGTTTTTCTAGCCTTTCGTGCTTGGAGTTATCTTGAAAATGTTCTTGATATATCTTCAATCCAAATTCAATCGCTTTTTGGGAGTTTTCTGAAAAACTTTTTATCCAATTTTGAATCGAATTTTCAAGGTTTTCTAAACTACAAATTTCATCAACAAGCCCCCATTGAAAAGCCTTTTTTGTGTCAATTTTATATCCCCTGATGCACCAATCAATTGTTTTTTTCAAACCAATTATATGAGAAAGAGATTCCATAACTTGAAGTGGAAAAATACCTCGTTTTACTTCTGGCAGTGAAAATGTCAAATTATCACATGATATTACATAGTTACATCCAGCAACTATTAAACATCCTCCAGCATATACGTTTCCCTCCACAACGGCAAGCTTTGGCTTATAGAGATTATTAAATAAATTGCCTATGATTATTTTTTTTGAAGGCTCTGGGATTGATGATTGATGAGGTTCGATATTATTCTTTAAAGCTTTTAAATCAGCACCAGCAGAAAAAGTATCACCTGTTGATTTAATAATAACCAGTCTGATCATTTTATTTTTTGAAATATAATTAAAACAGAACGCAATTTCGTTAATCATTTGAGGGTGTAGAGCATTTTTTTTGTTTGATCTATTTAAGGTCAAATAAAAAACTTCATCATCTAGATTAACATTTAAAAAATGAAATTTATTATTCCAAAAATTTGATAATTCACTCTCTTTAAAATAATCCATATAATATTATTTACATTCTAAAGACTCCAAACGAATCTGTGCCTTTTATTTCAGTATTGTACACAGCCGAAAGAGCTAATGACAAGTATTTCCTAGTGTCCCTTGGATCAATAACTCCATCATCCCATACTTCAGATGTAGTATGCCATACACTTGCCTTTTTATCTGCTTGTTCAGCTAATTTTTTTTTCTCCTCTGATAATAACTTTTCATCAATTTCTTTATTTAATGATTCCGCAGATTTTCTTTTTACAATTTCCATTACCCCAGCTAACTGATCTGCTCCCATTACTCCAGATTTTGAATTAGGGTATGAGAAAAGAAATCTAGGGTTGAATGATCTTCCACACATAGCATAATTACCAGCTCCATATGAATTACCTACTTGTAAGCTTATGTGTGGAACTGTGCTTCCTGCAACCGCATGAACAAGTTGCGAACCAGTATTTATCATTCCATTTTGTTCGTGCTTTTTTCCAACCATAAAGCCGGTTGTGTTATGAATGAAAAGAAGAGGGGTATTAGACTTATTTGCAAGTTGGATAAAGTGAGTTGCCTTACGTGCAGACTCAATAAAAATAACTCCATTATTTGCTATAATCCCTACAGGATATCCATTAATTTTTGCCCAACAACACAACATTGTTTTTCCGTAATTTTCTTTAAATTCAATATATTCAGAGCTATCAATAAAACGCATAATGAATTCTCGAATATCTAATGGTTTTTTAAGATTTGATGGAATAATACCTAGGATCTCATCTTCATTAAATCTTGGCAATAAAGCATATTTTTCATAGTCACGTTTTTGAAATTTACTTTCGTAAATTTTGGAAACTAGATCCCTGGTTATTTCAAGCGCATGTTTTTCATCATTTGCCAAAAAATCTGAAACACCAGAAATTGTACTATGCATTAATGCCCCACCCAACTCCTCATCATTAGCATCTTCATTAGTTGCCATTTTTACTAAGGGCGGTCCAGCAAGAAATACTTTTGCGTTATTTTTTTGCATGATTGTATAATCTGACATCCCAGGAACATATGCTCCTCCCGCAGTAGCATTTCCAAAAACCACAGAAATTGATGGAATTCCTTTTTTAGATCTTTGAGACATTTCCATAAAAAATCTTCCATAATTATTAAAAACCCTGTCTTGATCTGGGAGATTAGCTCCTCCACTTTCAACTAAATTTATTGTTAATAATTCATTTTCAGAGGCAATTTGTGAAAGCCTTAGGTTTTTCAAACTTGTTGCATAGTCAATAGCCCCAGCCTTTCTAGTAGCAACATTAGCATTAATCAAACATAATATTCCAGAAACATAACCAAGAACAACGACAGTGGTACCACCTGCTCCAAAGCCGTTTTCATGCTTTAAACCTGCTAATGACATAAGTTCAACATAGGGCTTGTTTTCATCAAGAAGAAGATCAATTTTTTCTCTGGCCAATAATTTATTTCTTTTTCTAGCTCTTTTAATTTTTTCTTTACTTCCTTCGCTTCTAGAAAGCTCAAAATAGGACTCTAGCTCTAAAATAATTTTTTTCATTGAAGCATAATTTTCAATGTACTTAGAACCTAATACATTTACCTTTGAACTTATTTCTTCCATTTTAGCCTGGGAATTAATCTTAAACAAACAATTTAATAATTTTAATTTTAAGTGTTATTAATAATTTTATCAAAAATTCAAAAAATAAAGCCTTTAATTAACAAAATATTTTTTTGTTAAATTATAAATGAATAATTCGCAAAAAACTGAGACAATTTTGTAATTTGTTATCAAAATAAACTAGAAATATGTCAAGTAGTAATAAATATCATTTTAAATTTTATGATTGGGAAGAAAAGCTTAGAGACAAACCTTTTTTAAGGCAACCTTTTGGTGATAATTGGGAGGTTTACACATGGGGTGAAGCTGGGATTATGGCAAGAAAATTAGCAACTGGTCTAAAAAGCCTGGGATTACCAAAAGGCAGTCATATAGGATTAATGTCAAAAAATTGTCGTGAATGGATTATTGCTGATCTTGCTATCATAATGGCTGGTTATGTTTCAGTTCCATTTTTTCCGAGTCTCAAGTCTCATGAAATAAAAAATCTGCTTGAGTTTGGCGATGTTAAAGCTTTATTCATGGGTAAAGTTGAAAATTGGGATGAAATAAAAAAAGGTATTTCAAATGACATGCCTATTATTTCTTTTCCACACTATGAAGGGAATTCTAAAATAGATACCGGGTATCAGTGGAATGATTTTATAAATCAATTTGATCCTCAAAAAGAAAATTATCATCCAAATATTGACGATGTTTGGACAATTATATTTACATCTGGTACAACTGGAAACCCAAAAGGTGTTGTTTTAAGTTTTGAAATTAATCAAAATACCGATGTAATGTACACCAAAGAATATAATCCATTATGTGTAGACTTTGAAGGTAACAACTCCTTCTTTTCATATTTACCAATGAATCATATTGCTGAAAGAATAGCTGTAGAGTTTACAACTTTCAAAAACGGCGGTGTAATTTCGTTTACCGAATCTATTGATACTTTTGTTAAAAATTTATCTGATGTACAACCATCCGTGTTTTTTGGTGTTCCAAGAATTTATACTAAGTTTCAGCTTGGAATATTATCCAAATTAAGTCAGAAAAAATTGGACTTATTATTGTCCATCCCTTTTCTATCCTCGGTAATTAAAAAGAAAATTAAAAAAGGATTAGGATTATCAAATGCGAAAGTTGTTGTTTCTGGAGCTGCAGCGATGCAAATTGCTCAAAGGAATTGGTTTAGAAAAATCGGAGTAAATATTACAATAGGTTATGGAATGACTGAAAACTGTGCTATAACAACTCAATTGCCTGGATCAAATTTTAATAAACCAGGATCCGTTGGTAAAGTTCAACCAAATGTCGAAATAAAAATTGACGAAGGATCAGAGGAGATCCTAATGAGAGGGCCATACGTCATGCTTGGTTATTATAATGATTCGGAAACAACAAACAAAACAATAAAAAATGGATGGCTTCATACTGGAGATAAAGGAAAAATTGACTCTGATGGACATTTATTTATAACCGGAAGAGTAAAGGATACTTTTAAAACAAGTAAGGGTGAATTTATAGATCCCGCTAAGATTGAGGCTTTTTACGGAGATGTAGAGTATTTTGGACAAATGTGTGTTGTTGGATTAGGTATTCCACAACCAATAATGCTAGTGAATATTTCAGACGTAGGAAAAAAACTTGGTAATGATGAACTAATTAAAAAATTAGAAGAAAAATTAGCATTGGTTAATTCAAAAGCTTTTAACTATTTAAGAGTTTCTACAATAGTGATTTGTAAAGACGAATGGACCCCTCAAAATGAAATTTTGACACCTACTATGAAAATAAAAAGAGGAAATATTGATAAAAAGTATATGGATAAATACGATGGATGGCATCACTCAGATAAAAAGATAATTTGGGAATAAATAAATTATGGCCAGTAATTTAAAAATTTCCTTTTTTATCTTTTTATTTTCTGTAGGACTATTGCAAAATAAATTAGTAAAAGGTACCGTTATAGATTGTAAAACAAATTTACCTATTCCAGGTGCCGAAATAATTATTAATAAAAAGGAATTAAATCAAGAATCTAAGTTTACAAATTTTGATGGATACTTTGAAATAGAAGTTCCTACAGATTCAGATTTGATTCTTATTAAATACCCAAAATATAAAGAGATTAAAATTAGTATTAGTAACAAAAAAGATTTGGGTGAAATCACACTATATAAAAGAGGGTGTAAAAAATAAAGTATATGAACTATTTTACAAAAGAACATGAAATGTTTAGAGAAAGTCTAAGGGATTTTCTAAACAAAGAGGTTAAAGGAAATATTGATAAATGGGAATCTGACCATAAAATACCAAGAGATATTTGGAAAAAAATGGGCGATCAAGGTTTTTTAGGACTAACCTACCCTGAAAAATATGGTGGCTTTGATCTTGATTTCTTTTTTGAAGTAATCCTATTTGAAGAAATGTCAAAAATGAATTCTGGAGGATTTGTTATTACTCAACAAGTAGTTCAATGCATGTCATCACCCTATATTTTAAAATACGGTAATGAGGAATTAAAAGAAAGATATTTACCTGGAATAATTTCAGGGGATTTAATTGGATGCATTGGTATTACTGAACCTGATACTGGATCAGATGTAAAAAATATAAAAACCAGAGCTGAAGATAAAGGAGATCATTACTTAATAAACGGTTCAAAAACATTTATCACCAACGGGGTTTACGGGGACTTTGTAATAACTGTCGTTAAAACAGATCAAAACGCAGGCACAAAAGGAATTAGTCTTATTGTGGTTGATCTTAATTCTGAAGGTATTAACAGAACAAAAATTGATAAACTTGGCTGGCATGCATCGGATACTGCTGAAATTAGTTTTGACAATGTAAAAGTTCCAAAAGGAAATTTGATCGGAGAAGAAGGTAAAGGCTTTTATTATTTAATGAATGGTTTACAATTAGAGAGATTAATATTTGTGCCGAGTTGTGTGGGAGCAATGGAATTTGCAATTTCTGAATCGATTAATTATATGAAACAAAGAAAGTCTTTTGGACAAACTATTGATAAATTTCAAGCTTTAAGACATAAAATTGCAAGTCTTACAGCACAAATTGAATCTGTAAAAGTTTTTGGATATTATTGCTGTGAATTATACAATAAGAAAGTTTATGATGTAAAACTTTGTTCAATGGCTAAACTTTTAGTCACGGAACTTCACGAAAAAGTATCAACTGAATGTCTTCAGTTTTTTGGAGGAAACGGATTTAGTGAGGAATACCCTCTTGCAAGAATGTATCGTGATTGTAGAGTTGGAACTATTGGTGCTGGAACTTCAGAAATTATGAAAGAAATTATCGCAAAATCGGTAATAGATGATACAGAATTTAAAGAAGTAAAGTCCTAATTATTTTTTTTTAATTTATCAATTTGTAATTGTATTTCTGAATCCTCAATTCTGTTAAATAACAATTCTGGCTCATTAATTTGATGATTTTCAGTTATTAGAAAATCATTTTCTTTTAAACCTATCCAGTTCCAATTAGAATCATTAATAAAGTTTAGAATATTTTTAATTTTCTTTGACGTAAAAGGAATAAAGGGTTCCGAAACTATAGCTAAAACTGATGCAATGTGTAGTGAGATAAATATTACAGTTTTAACTCTCCCAGGGTCTTCTTTTATTATCTTCCAGGGCTCTTCATCGGCGAGATATTTATTTCCGATTCTGGCTATATTCATAAATTCAGAACACCCATCTCTAAATTTAAAATTACTCAGTAAATTTTCTATTTTATCGACTGACTGATTGACTCGCGTTAAAACAACTTTATCTGCATCATTCAATTCATTTTTAGACGGTACTAAAGACTCATAATATTTTTTTGTCAATACCACTACTCGGTTAATAAAGTTTCCTAATATTGCCACTAACTCACCGTTATTTCTATTTTGAAAATCTTTCCAGGTAAAATCATTGTCTTTATTTTCTGGAGCATTTATCGTAAGAACATATCTTAAAACATCCTGTTTTCCGGGAAAATCTTTTAAAAATTCTGGCAACCAAACAGCCCAATTTTTTGAGGTTGAAATTTTTGAACCTTCTAAATTTAAAAATTCGTTTGCTGGAACATTTTTTGGAATAATAAAACCTCCATGAGCTTTTAACATAGAAGGAAAAATAATACAATGAAAAACTATATTATCTTTTCCAATAAAATGAATTAACTCAGTTTTGTCGTCTTTCCAATATTTTTCCCAATTCTGGTTGTTATTGTTAGCCCATTCTTTTGTTGAGGAAATATAACCAATCGGGGCGTCAAACCAAACATATAAAACCTTTCCATCTGAATCTTTAACAGGAACGGGAACTCCCCAATTCAAATCTCTTGTAACTGCTCTTGGTTTTAACCCATCTTCTAACCAAGATTTACATTGTCCATACACATTTGATTTCCATAATCCTTTATTATCTTCTAAAATCCATTTTTCTAGGAATGCCTGAAATTCATCAAGTTTCAAATACCAATGTTTGGTAGATTTTAAAGATGGCTTATTTCCTGTAATTGATGATTTAGGATTAATCAAATCACTGGAATTATGGCTAGTACCACATTTCTCACACTGATCTCCGTAAGACTCTTCAAAACCACACTTTGGACACGTGCCAATTAAAAATCTGTCAGGTAAAAATTGTTCTTCTATTTCATCATAGAATTGTTCAGATGTTAATTCTTTAAAAGAATTATTTTGTAATAATTTTAAAAAGAATGCAGATGCAGTTTCATGATGGATCTTTGAAGATGTTCTTGAGTAGTTGTCAAAAGAAATTCCAAAATCAGAAAAGGATTTTTTAATATTCATGTGATATCTATCAACAATCTCTTGAGGGGTTTTCTTTTCTTTTTTTGCTTTTATAGTTATCGGCACTCCGTGTTCATCACTACCACAAATATAGATTACATCATTTCCCATAATTCTCAAGTACCTAGCATAAATATCAGCTGGAACATAAACTCCTGATAAATGACCAATATGAATCGGGCCATTTGTGTAAGGTAAAGCTGCAGTAATGGTATAAGTTTTACTCAAGAATATTTTTTATATTAGTAAAAGTAATCATTTATGATTATAAATATGAAGTAAAATATGACTTCTTATTAATTTTAATAATTGGTATTTATGAAGTTAAAATTTGGTATAATTTTTTTAATACTACTAACAACTTTTTCTTTTAAATTATCATCGCAAACAACCTCAAATAGCAAATTGATAAAACCTGAATATTTAACCATTGGAGATACTGTGGCTATTGTAGCACCGTCAGGAGTTTTAAAGAACTATGACAACTACATTAATAAAGCTAAAGAATTATTGAATTATTGGGGTCTAAATGTTGTACTTGGACAAAACACTTTTAAAGATGACGGACATTTTGCAGGAAATGATCAAGAAAGATCATATGATTTTCAGACTGCATTAGATGATAAGTCTATAAAAGCTATATGGTGTGCAAGAGGAGGTTATGGAGCCATGAGGGTTATCGATAATTTAAACTTTGAAAAATATAAAATTAATCCAAAATGGATTATAGGTTATTCTGATATAACCGCAATTCATAACGATATACATATTCAAAAAAGTGAATCTATACATGGCTTAATGTGCAAGAGTTTAGATGAATTAGACATTTATAAAGACGAGTCGGTAAAATTACTTAAAGAGACTTTATTTGGTAAGAGTCTTTCATACCAAATTAAGGGAAATAATTATAATATTGAAGGAGTAGCTAGCGGTCAATTGGTAGGCGGAAATCTTACGCTTTTGCATTGTTTATTAGGCTCAAAATCGTCAATAAATACCGAAGGAAAAATTTTATTCATTGAAGATTTGGGAGAATACCTTTATCACATTGATAGAATGCTATACTCTCTTAAAAGAGCCGGATATTTTGACAATTTAAATGGGTTAATTGTTGGTGACTTTACAGACTTAAGAAAAAATACCACACCTTTTGGTAGGAACTTAAAGGAATTAATAATTGATATTGTAGAAGAATATCAAATACCTGTCGTTTTTAATTTTCCAGCTGGTCATGGACAAAAAAACCACCCTATGATTCTTGGTCGAGAAATAGAGCTAAATGTTACAAAAGAAAAAGCCTCTATCGTATTTTCTGATTAATTTGAAATTTCACTTATTACTTCAATTGCTTTAGAAATTGAATCTACATTTTTAATTTTTACTATGAATTTTTCACCATCAGTTAATTTTTTTTGCGAAAAAGAAATCGAGTTTTGATTAATAGTAGAATATCTAAATATCTTATCAAGATTTTTCTTTTGTTTATCTGAGGCAAAATCCTTTATATAACCAATAAATATATTTTTTTTCAATATAATTTTGTCAAATCCTAATTCAGCAGAAAGCCACCTTAACTCTATACTTCTAAGTAATTCATCGACAATATTAGGAAGGGCGCCAAACCTATCGATTAGCTCAGATTTAAATAAATTTAATTCATCTAGTTGAGCTATCTTATTTAGTTTAGTGTAGAGGTTTAGTCTTTCACTACTAGAATTGATAAAATCATTTGGGAACATAAGTTCAAGATCCGTTTCAAAAATCAAATTCACTTTTTTAGAAAATTTGTTTTTTTCTAAATCAAGTTTTTTAAAATCATTTTCTTTTAATTCGTTGATTGCTTCGTCTAGGATTTTCTGATAAGTCTCAAAGCCCATCTCATTGATAAACCCACTTTGCTCACCACCTAATAAATCACCCGCGCCCCTGATTTCTAAATCTTTCATTGCAATGTTGAAACCACTTCCTAACTCCGAATAATAATCTAATGCATTAATTCTCTTTTTTGCTTCATCGGTCATATTTGAGTACTCAGGGGTTATCAAATAGCAAAATGCTTTTTTATTACTCCTTCCAACACGACCTCTCATTTGATGTAAATCACTTAGACCAAAGTGATTAGCATTATTTATAAAAATGGTATTTGCATTTGGAACATCCAGACCACTTTCGATAATTGTTGTGCTAACAAGTACATCAAATTCTTTATTAATAAATTTTATCATCAATGATTCTAATGTTTTTCCATTTAACCTTCCGTGTGCAACAGCAATACGTGACTCTGGAACCAAGTTTTGAATTAAATTAGAAATTTCTTCAATATTTTGAATTTTGTTATTGACGAAAAAAACTTGCCCACCTCTTTCAATTTCATATCTAATTGATTGAGAAATTATATTTGTTTCAAATCTGATTACAGATGTTTCGATAGGATGTCTATTAGGAGGCGGTGTTGTAATTAAAGACAAATCTCTAGCTGCCATTAAGCTAAATTGCAAAGTTCTAGGAATTGGAGTTGCAGATAAGGTTAGGACATCAACATTTTTTCTTATTGATTTTAATTTATCCTTAACTGCTACACCAAATTTTTGCTCCTCATCTATTATTAACAATCCTAAATCTCTATAATTAATCTTATCATTAACAAGTTGATGAGTTCCGATAATTATATCAATCTTCCCCTTTTTTAGCCTTTCAATTATTAATGATTTTTCTTTGTTAGTTTTAAATCTATTTAAATAATCAACACTAACTGGCAATTGATTTAGTCTTGACGAAAATGTCTTAAAATGCTGAAATGCTAAAATGGTTGTTGGTACTAAAACGGCTACCTGCTTATTATTATCAACAGCTTTAAATGCAGCCCTAATAGCTAATTCAGTTTTACCAAAACCAACATCCCCGCAAATTAATCTATCCATTGGTTGTCCACTCTCCATGTCAGCTTTGATTTCTCTAGTTACCTTCAACTGATCCTCTGTGTCTTCATAAATAAAAGAGGCTTCTAACTCATTTTGTAAGCAACTATCCTTTTCATACTTAAAACCTTTTTTTTGTTTTCTCTCTGCATATACCTTAATTAAGTCGTAAGCTATTTTTTTGACATTTTTTTTAGTTTTTTGTTTTAATAAAGCCCAAGCTTTACTTCCAAGTTTATATAGCTTTGGAGTTTTACCATCTTTGCCATTGTATTTTGAAATTTTATGAATAGAGTGGATACTTAAATACAACACATCTCTCTCTCCGTAAATTATCTTCATAGACTCTTGCATTTTTCCGTCAACCTTAATCTTTTGCAATCCAGCATATTTTCCAATTCCGTGATCAATATGTGTCACGTAATCACCTTTATTTAAATTATTTATTTGTTTTAACGCAATAGATAAATTGTTTTTGAATCGTTTTCTAAATCTAAACTTATGATACCTTTCAAAAATTTGATGATCAGTATAAAAAACCAATTTTTGATCTAAATCAATAAAACCAGATGAAAGTGATAATATTTGGGGTTCAATAGTTCCATTGTAATCTAAATCTTCGAAAATCTGGGTTAATCTTTTCTTCTGCTGAATATTTGTACAACATATATTAATATTATAGCCTGCAAATTTTTTATTATTTAGATCATCAATCAGAAGATTGAAACTTTTGTTAAATGATGGTTGAGGTTGAGTGTTTAATTTAAAATCTATTTTTAGATTAATAGAGCTAAGTTCAACTAACTTAAAATTTTTAAACTGTTCATTTAATGAATTAGTGTTAACATATAAATGTTCAGGATTAACTAAATTGTTATTATTTGAATTTTCAAATCTATCTCTAGCATTATCAATGATTTTTTCAAGTTCTGAATTAAACAAATCAATGGATTGGAAATATATTATTGTTTTATCATCGATTATGTCAAAAATATTTTGAATATTTTTTGAGTTTTTTGTAACCTGTATGTTAGAAATAATTTTTATGGTTTGATGATTTGTATCGGATCTTTGA
>Ga0075462_10000180_pt1 | contig 18468 bp, 25 predicted proteins | sample DEB08_DNA_4_FD_71487 | JGI IMG/M metagenome (GOLD analysis project Ga0075462, IMG submission 71487) | Aqueous microbial communities from the Delaware River and Bay under freshwater to marine salinity gradient to study organic matter... | ecosystem: Environmental > Aquatic > Marine > Coastal ...
CACAGAAGCAAAAAGAGAATATATCGGTCAATTATGTTTACTTATGTGTCCCGTTATGATCGAAACTTTCGAAACCATGTATGAAGAAGCCTATAAACTTTCAAAAGGTCGAAAAGTTCTCGTCATGTACCAAAAACTTTTAAAAGAAGTTCCAAACTGGAGTGATTCCATGTCTAAAACACACACAGATAACATAACAAACAGGTGTGCGTGGTTTAACGACCTTTTAGCCGCCGTTTTTGTAAGTTGTGTTAAAATTTTATCTGCGGTTCGATTGAATAAAGAGAATAAGAAGATTTCACTTAAACTCCCAACGAATGAAGTTTTTATTCAAACGTGTTATAACAACGCCGCGAAAGATTTGTACCAGGATCCATACATTTATCACGAAAACCAAAACGAACACGTAAGAAACGATAAGTTATATGAACGATTCTGTGCATGCATCGAAACTTCTGTAAAGGAACTCATACCAGTACAACAAATTTTACAAACGTATATGTCTCAAACACAAGAAGGTCAAGATTTGGATGTCGGTGAAGCTGAAGTTGGAGATTCAGAAGACCCCGATATTCTTGACGGCTACGAAGAGGAAACGTCAGAAGAACCATTTGATGCCGAACCACCAATGTCCGAGCCCGAGCCTGAACGAGAACCGGTGTCCGAACCGGGACTTGAACCGGAATCTGAACCTGGACTCGAACAAGAACCAGTTGCGATGCCAGACCAAACGTCACCTTTAGATAACGAGTTTCGAACTATTACTACTAAACCAGAATCTCGTCCACAGGAAGAAGATGAAGGTGTTTTGTTTCCAGACGCATCCGAAACCCGTGCAAAAAAAGTTGGGTACTATTAAATGGAGTTTGAAGACTATTTAAGAGATCCCGCATGGGCCGGAATAATCGCCGGTCTTATAACTGCTGGATATATACACTTTAAAGCAAAAATTAACAACGAAGGTAAGCTTCCAGTGAGTGCGTATGCAAAACCAGCTGCACTTACCGCAATTTTAGTATTTTTTATCGTTACGAATGGTTTAGGTAAGAAAGAGACTATATCGACGGAACCATTTTAATTTTCTAACTTAAAGATAATACACATATTTACTGTATAAAATGACTTCCGTGACCGCATTTAATGACATGATGGGCCAATTTCTTGTGGAACTACACAAGACATTTCCAGAAGAAAAGGGTTTGAAAAAATGTTTATCGGCTTTTGATTTAATGAAAGCCTCTAACCCACGTTTAGTGGTAGACGGTTTCATGAAAGGTGTTACGCCATACGCTGATAAGATTTCGTCCAAAGATGAAACGTTTTTCATTAAAGAATCTAAGAATTTGGATTTTATGAAAGGTGTGGATCTTGAAAAACACTGGGCATCTGCTTCGGAAAAAACGAAGAACGCGATTTGGCAATATATTCAGACATTATACATGCTCGGTACAACCATTAGTTCTATCCCAGAAGATACACTTTCCATGATTGAAAAGGTTGCAAAGCAATGTGCCGATAAAATGGGTGAAGATGGGAGTGAACTCGATGAAAATGCACTTATGAAAACCATGCAGGGTATGTTAGGTGGTATGATGAAAAAATAAACTCATTATATATAAATGGCGTCTTGGTTCGAAGATCCAAAACAATTAGTTCGCGTAGACAAAGTTCACGAATTTTGGCCTTCAAAAACACAATCTTCAGCAGACCGTGTTAATGCAACAGCACGTTTTATCATTTATGCGACGTGTATAGTGTATATTATACGCAGAGATCCTCGTATTTTTGTATTGGGTGCAACCGCACTCGGTGTTCTTTATATAATGGAAAAATCGAATATGGTAAAGGATAATGCTATTAGACCAACAACAGTTTATAACAACGCAGGTAAAGAGTGTTCTATGCCAACAAAGGATAATCCAATGGGAAACGTACTCATGTCTGATTATGCCGATAGACCAGATAGACCCCAATCGTGTTATTATCCAACGGTAAGAGAACCAGTAAATAACTATCTCACTAGTGACATTAAATATGGTCCAGCCCGCTCGCGATCGGCCATGCCCGAATATCAAAGAAATGCTTTATCGAGACAATTCATAAGTATGCCAGATACATCTATAGGTAATACACCATATTATGAGTTTATCCATGGTAAAAAGGGTAACACGTGTCGCCAGGATCCAAGATTATGTGACCCAGACGCGAGAGGTGTACAACTCGAGGCGTTTGCGGGACTTGATCCAAATGGGGATAAGAGAAGTGGTATGCACAGAGGTTCGGGATTAGCCCCTTAATTTTAAACAATTTAACAATAAAGTAGTAGATACTCGATTTCCATAAACAAAATCTTTTGTAATAATAAATGGCGTATCAACTCCAACCAGGAATGAAAATGGTTCAAGATCACGCGGTTCCACCCGTATGCGCAACTGAAGAAGTTTTTGTATATCCTCAGCCCAGTACTCTTAACTACGGCTCGAGTCGTCCAAATACCATGCTCTATGGAACAGCTCCATACATGGCTGGTAAAGGTGCACCAGCACAGTACATCGAAACATCTGACCAACTCAGACCACAATCGACTTCCCAGTTTAATAAGATTTTGGCAAAAACATATGAAAGAAACTTTCACCCACTTCAAAATGTCGAATGTAAATTACCACTTCGAACAAAAACATATGAACCCATGAGTACGCGTGCCGAAACCCAAAATTATTTGTTTCAGCAAAGATACCTTCAATAAAAATCTCGCTAAGAAATAAGAATGGCTGATCCTATATCTATAATGGCTATAGCCGGTTTAGTTTATGCCGGGAGAAAATTAAGTAAACCAAATGAAAAGTATACAGTTGAAGGTAATCCAATACAAGAACCGGAAGTCGTTTCGGACTTTTCAGATCGAGATGTCGTTATTCAATCTGAATATCTGGGACCACTTTCACCATTAGTCGAACCATCGTATACCTCTAAAGAAGAAGTCGGGTCATTTGCCGAAATTGCTCCACAAAAACGTTCTGCGGGCGGTGAAATATTGAACATGCGAAACAGAATGTATGACGCGGGTAGAATGAATAATCTTTCACCAGTTGAGAAACAACTCGTTGGTCCAGGTTTGGGTGTTGGTCCAGAAGTTCCTGCATTTGGTGGTCATCAACAATTGTTCCGTGTGAATCCAGAAAACGTTGGTGCGTATCGATTAACCACATTACCAGGTAGAGCGGGTCCAGCTTACGATTCCAAAGGTGGTCGACGTGGTGTCGTCGGTGAAGTTGCCCATAATAGACCCGAAAAGACAGCCTTTTTACATGGTCGTCTTCCTCCAGTACCAGGTAGAGCACAAGGTATGTCCGGAAGAACTCCAAGAGGCGAACACGAGAGAACGAAGAGAACGACGAATAGATCCGAAACCGGTTCGCGAACAGATACTTTGGGATACGCGGGTGCTAAGAGGACGGTTTCAGCACTTACTCGTGCACAAGAACCAACCCGAAATAAAGCCGATGGTACCATCGAACAGTACCAGTACAATAACCAGCCCACCCCAGGTATTAGTAGCTTTATTGGTGGCTACTTAAATACACCAGCGACTAAGATTGGTGAAAAGAGAACGTATGGTACGCAACACACGGTAGAAGAACTTATGAAATATGGTTTCAGGCCAGACGATAGACGTGGTAAACCAAATAGAACTGCGGGTCCAGGTCGAATGAACGTTCGTGCCGATGCACTTAACCAAGGTGGTATGGTTACGAGTGTTCGTTCAGATACATCGAGAATTGATGGTAGAGTAAACGCCGCGAATGGTGCATGGACACAACAATATAGAAACAACGATTATCATAAATTCAATGCGTATAAGGGGCACGAAAATCCAAACGCTACAAATATGAGTTTGGATACGGCGAGACGACAACTTGCAAATAACCCATTAGTTCATAGCCTTTCTTAAACAATTAAAAATTATGAGATTTACACTCATTAAAATATTGTTCATATATTTTAATGAAGGTACACACCTTAGATATAGATAGTGGTGAACGGGACCCCGTTTTGTACCCAAACCCAGGTGATTATGTCGTACACCTAAAAAACCCTATTTATGACGTGACTAAAATATCACTTATATCAGCGCGTATTCATAATAGTCAGTACCTCATACACTCCAGGAACAACCAATTTGATATAAATGGAACAACAGTCACTATACCTATAGGAAACTATAGCGGTGATGATTTAGCACAGGCGGTTGCAACAGCCTCTAGTGATATTACATCTGCCGTGTTTGATAAGGAAACGAATGCTATAACGTTTACGGGTAGTGCACCGTTTACATTTGAATTTTACGGGGGTGCGAACGGTTACGCTACTGGTACGAATGGGTACACAACACCATACGATGTTTTAGGTTTACCGGCAAGTAACGTTTCATCTACCACATCGTCGCCTTATACTTTAGAAACGGGAAGTATTAATTTACAGGGTGCTGATGCAATTATTGTTAAAATGAGTAGCGGATCGGACGAATTTAATAAAACCGTGTTTTCGGAAACACCGTTTTATACAGGACGTATACTTTTGTGTGGTGACGTGATCAATTATTCGGGTGTTGACGATACCGTCGAACACAATTTTGATTCCGGATCACAAAAAACGATATCCAGTTTACGTGTTCAGTTTTATTACAGTAGTAACAATAGATTAATACCATACGATTTTAGAAATGCGAATCATATACTTAAACTCGCAGTGACGTGTTCTACTGATAAACTTGAGAATATTGCTAAAGTGGAACGAGACTTTTCTCTTCCACCACCTATGAGTATCCCCGAGCTAGAGGATCCGCGTAGATGGGATGCATTTATATCTATATTTATGGTAGTCGCAACCGGATTATTTTTATTATTGGTTATGAAAAAACCAAAACTTATCGAGTAACCGCGAAGATTGGTTGGGCTGGCTTTTGGACACGTGTGGAAACACGGGAGATACCAACGTAGACCAAGATGGACAAGAGCGTTGTGAACAAGGCCGTGAGCGTGTAGTTCATACCACCGTTCTTGTTGACCTTGACAATTTGGTTAACCAACCATCTCACCAAGTCCATCCATGAGAGGGCAGCGGCGAAAGAGAATCCAGCAACGACGGCGTTGAGAGATTGGGACTCGAGTTCGCGGGCGACGAGCGTAACAGTTTCAGCAGCAGTAGACATTTTTATATATAGTATCCTGAGATTTTAATCGGGGAGTAAATCTTCTTCGACTAAAATTTCTTTATAATATTTTGGGTTTAAATATCCTTTTAACATACCTATATTTATAGGTACTGTACCCGAACTCGATTCCGAATCCGATTCAGAATCAGTTTCCGAATCCGAATCAGAATCAGAACTTTCATCATCGCGTATCTTAAAATACTTAGATGTCGTCGTGTACCCCTCTGGTCCTGATGTGTTCATTACTATCTATGGCATTTTTTAACATCTGTTCTGACGGATTTTTTGGTTCCCATGTACTCCAATTATCATACGCCATATTCATTTTAACGAATTTATATTCGCGTCCTGAATATCGCGTAAAAGGTACGTCTTCGTCTTCTTCAATTTCAATTTCTTCATCTTCTTCACCTGAAGACTCTTCATCATAAAGTTCTGGGAATTGTGAACCCATTTTCTTACCAACTTCGTACATGGCGCAATATTTCATTGCATATTCCATATCTTCACCGAGAACGATATCACGTCCACACGCTTTTGCGTATTCTGCTGCGAGTATCATGGACTTTTCGAGTACGGGCTGGATAATGTTAATGGCAGATTCCTGTATTTGTTCAATTAGGTTTATGTTTGCGTCTTTTTCTCGTTGATTCATTATACTATACGTTAAACAGTGTTTTAGCAATACCGTTTTCTACACGGAGTATATTATAACTTAGGCCTAAAACTCTAAGTTCCCTTTCTGATTCTTCTTCACTGTTCATATTAACTTTAATTATTTGTTCTTTTATCAAACTAAAGTTTCTTTGACCTGTCGGGTACCACCGTTCGGGTTCGAGTGCAAAACTATACGAATAGTATCTTCTGAACAATTGTGTTCTTGAATGATGTATACCACTTTGTACCGCGCGTAAGTTTATAATATTACCCGTTTTGTCGTTTAATATTTCGGAATCGTCGAGTTTAAGTTCTAAACTTTTAAGATGTTCGTGTGATAAATATATTGAATCTAGTATTTGATTGGAGTTATCATAGTCAAAGGATGTTGTAAAAAAACTATTCACACCTTTTCTTCTGCTCTGTATTAAAAAATAGAGTTCTTTTATGGGATTTTTTAGATTTAATTTATAGGTATAACTTACAGGATTTGTATCTGTACTTTGTTCAATTTGAAAATTATTTTCCTGTATTTGTGTAATTATATAATCTATTTTCTGGTTATTTAACTTTTGTTTTTCCTCTTCATCTAAAGAAACCATTTCCAGTGTTATTTTAGCGCTTTTTATTAAGTTTTTTGGTTTAAGACCTGTATACATAACATAGGAAGAATCAGATCTCACCGAGTGAATACAGTCGTCAACATCCCTTAATTTAATAATAATTTCAATTTCCTGTTGGTTTATGGCACATATAGGTATAGCGAGTTCGGTGGTATTATAAAAATAGAACGGTATATCGATAAAATATTTGGTATCCGAAGTTGCGTTTCCTAAATAGTGACCTATAGTTGTTGTCATAACTTCTGTACCTGACAATTCTAAAGGTGGTTTACCGACGAGTTTGGCTAAATTGTGTTGTTTCGTCTGTGTGACATAGTTATCTGAATAAATCGCCAAGAAATCACTCGGTACGCGTTGTATAACTTCACCACCTATGATAAGTTCCGCGTATTCAATTATGGCGTGACCTATTGATTCGTTATAACCTATACCAGTTGTATTTGGGTGTAAAGAGTTAATTAAACTTTGATCTATAGCACTTAACTCAACTTTCAAACTTACGGTTTTGAGAAGATCACCTTGGTCTTGGGGAATTGTATACCTGATGGTATTTCCAAACTCAATTTCTCCATCTACATCGATATCAACAAAGAAGGGTGCAAAGTTCGTATGCTTTTGAAAATTCTTTATGAAATATGTATACTCTGGATTATCCGTAAAAAAGGCGTCCTGTGGACCGGATGTTTCTAATTGAACACGACCAGCCATTACTAGTATAAGGCACTAAAATTTTAAACCCCCGAGACCGCTATTTATTCGCAATACGTTATAGTTTACAGCGTATACGTAAACTTTGTGACCGTAGTTCGTATCAGGTGCGTCGAGCTCGATTTCAATTAAATTGTGTGCTATTCTACTCATATTTACCTGTCCTGTTGGGTAATACGTTTCGGGTTTAAGTGAAAAGCTATATACCCCGAAGTTGTTTTCAGTAACACCCGTGTAATATTTCAGAGGCTGTTCGTAACTTAACATTAAGTTATCGGCGTCTATTATTGTATTATTATTAAACTTCATGGTAACGTGTTTTATTGGATTGAGTTTGTGAACATCATCACTCACTGCTAAGAAGAACATTTCCTTGACTGGATTTTTAAAGTTAAGCATACCCGCCTTTTTAGATTCACCCGCCTTAAACTTAAATTGTGACATTTGGAGTTGTGTAATGACATATTCTATTGGTTTAGACATTAAAAAGTTCTTTTCATCTTCCGTAACAAAAAAGAAATCGGTGACGAGTGATACTTTTTTAATTGATGAAGAAACGTCTGAAGGTGGATCGATGATATCCGTAGCAGTTTTATACTGAATAATAACATCTTCGAGTTTTTTAAACTTTATGCGTACCTCAACGAGTTGTTTTGTGAGTGCACATACGGGTATAGCTAAACTCGGGTGTCTAAAAAAATAGAACGGTAAAAGGACGTTATAATCCCAATCGTATGAAACCGCTATGTAATTATCGTGTCCCGTTAAGAAATAAAGCGTTTGGTCTATATCGTCTTTGTTATTGTGTATTTGATCATACATGTATATATAATCACCTGTTATACGTTCAATGGTTTGACCACCAATCAAAAGATCTGCGTACTCTATGATTTGAGCACCTATAGATTTCATGTATCTTATATCGTATCCAGACGATGCTGTACCGGACGGTTGCGGTAAAGTAAATTTAAGCATCATGCTTCGAACGAGATCCCCTTTGTTTTTGGGTATACGACACTCTACAGTTGCATCGTAATCAATATCACCATCAAACGGTGTTTCTATAGCTTCTATTGAAAATTTCGTGTGTCGTTTAAAATTCATCAGGAAATACGAAAATTCGGGTTCCCCAGTAAGCCATTGGTCCTGGATACCCGTGACAGCAAGGTTTAATCGACCAGCCATTCTTACTTTATGTGAGTAAAATTTTATGAAATAAAACGATACACTATCATAGAATGAATATTCAACTGAGAAAATTCAAACCCGAAAAAATGTCCGATGATAGGGTATGTGTTTTTATAGGTAAACGTAATACGGGTAAATCAACACTTGTAAAAGACATTATGTATTATAAGAAACATATACCAGCCGGTGTTGTTCTATCCGGTACAGAAGAAGGGAATCATTTTTACGGGGAATTTATTCCAGACCTGTTTGTATATGGTGATTACGATAGAGATGCTATAGAGAGAGTTATATCGAGACAAAGAAAATTAGTTGGTACGAAAGGTAAGAGTATAAATAATGGTACATTTATGCTTTTAGATGATTGTATGTATGATAGTAAATTCTTAAAAGATAAGTGTATACGTCAATGTTTTATGAATGGACGACACTATAATATATTTTTCATGCTTACTATGCAATACGTCATGGATCTCCCACCTGCGCTCAGAGCAAATGTCGATTACGTATTTGTTTTAAGAGAAAATATCATTCAGAATAGAGAAAAGATATACAAATCATTTTTTGGTATTTTTCCGAATTTTGATATGTTTAGTAAGGTCATGGATGCATGTACAGAAAACTACGAGTGTTTAGTGTTAGATAATACATCAAAAAGTAATAAAATAGAGGACTGTGTATTTTGGTACAAGGCTACACTCAGGAAAAACTTCAGGGTAGGTAGTCCGGATCTTTGGAAACTTCACAAAAAAATGTATAATCCTAAATATTTGGATCAAAAGGAATCTGATGCTAAAAATGCAACTAAAAAAACGAGACTTAAAATAACAAAAACAAAGTAATAATAAATTTTATCAGACGGACGTGTACTTCGAGAATGGTGTACCCATACGCAAAATTTAACGAACTCTCATCAGATGGCTTTAGGAAAAGTGATGGTTGTCACGATTCCAAACGTATAAGTGAGGTTTTAAATACATTTTTGGGTATGTACCTAAGATATGTTTTACACTCAGGCGATGCGTCAGTGACTGAGTCTAAAAACCTATGATTACCATAAATGACGGACGTTAGAACTATGAATTTATCAGATTCCGGTGACGGAATGGTATCGTTAAATAATAACCAGTCTACTAATTTCGTGCCGAATAACTCACCCGAAAAAAATGTGAGTGAAAATAAAGAAACGATGGACTCTACTTCAATTTCCGATATTATGGGTCAAGCTGAAGACCCAATGGAACCACCAATGATGTCTCAAGACCCACGCATGACGCAAATGCACATGCAAACACCAATGATGATGGCACAACAACCAATTCAACAAAAAACACAGGAAAAGAAACCAGAATCTAAAAATCCATTCAACCTTACTGATGACCAGTTCGAAGCACTCATCGTTGCGGCGTGTGCTGCGGTGGCAATTAGTAAGCCAGTTCAAGAAAAACTCGCAAACTTCGTCCCATCGTTTTTGAACGACCAAGGACACCGAAGTGCCGTGGGTTTAGTATCGACCGGTTTGGTCGCGGCGATCGCCTTTTACATTGCGAGAAGATATGCTTAATATAAAGTGGCATTATAGTTATAGTGTTTATACATTCTCTTTCCGAAGACAAAATAGGAAATGAGAAATCCGAACAGTAATCCAACTGCGCGAAGTCCTAGAACAATACCAGTACTCTTCGTAGTTTTACCGTAATCTCTAAAATCTTTTTCGAACCTTTTATTTATCTTAGAAATAACATCAACTATACCCATACCTAATAAAGTTGTAACCATCAAAAATGGTGCATCCATAGCTAAACGCCCAAACATATCACCACCACGTGGTAACACAGTAATAATTAATGGTGTAACGACCATAATTATGAACACATTTAACCATGTATCGTTTAAAAGTAGGGGTGTACTCAAAGTTGCGAGTAAAGTGTTCAATAACAAATATGCTTTCATTAAATCACCAAAAGATTGCATTTATTACTACTAAATATTATTTATCCTGGATGTGTTTACCACAAAACTCACGGCGCTGTGGTATTTCCTGGTATATTCCAAGTGAAACGCATATTGTTCTAAGTTTATCAAAATTGTTCCAGAACTCTTTACTGTGTGAATATTCGTCTACGGTACAGTGCGCGAGTTCGTGTAAAAGTACATGAAATATTTCGTTCGGTTCACCGTCTATACATATACCTATATCACTACCTTTACTTACATTGTAGCCAATTGAACCATTTAAACGACGGTGTGCGGTGATGGGGATTTCTTTACACAATATTTTGAATTCTTCATTATTTGTTTCCCTGAGGTGATCTCGGAGTGTCCTGTACTTTTCACGCACTTCCGTTAAGTTTGATGGTTCTTTTACATTTATGAATATAATACTGTTTATGATAAGGAGGAGTAACGTAAGTATCATCTTAACATAACCATATATAAAAAAAATAATCAATATTAGTTTAATGGAATCGAAATATCCAAAAGATGGTATATTTCTATTCGATGATGTTCTTACTGAAGAGGAATGTGAGTATTTCATAAATATAACAAATACATATGCAGTTAAAGGGCGTGAGAAATATGGGCCACGAGCAAACGTTGTAGCCGATAGTGTCAATATAGTAGAATTATCGGATCCAGATGTTAAGAAAAAAGTGACTGACCTTATGTTTGAAAGGATACTTAAACTGTGTAAAAACTTTAAAGAAACATATGACATAGAGATGGGTGGGTTCACGACACCAACCTTGCGTAAAATTACAGGTGCGACGCGATTACACAAAGACGGTGTAGTACTCGGTAAACAAATCGATAAGGACGGAAAATGTCCCGCATCGGAATTGAGAAATATGAGCATTATCGTATCTCTAAATGGGGATTATCAAGGTGGTGAATTGTGTTTTCCCGAACACGGAAGAAGTATTAAATTAAAAAAAGGGCAAGCGATTGCATTTCCGCCTTATTGGACACACCCGCATTATACCAACGAATTATTAAATGGTACTGTGAGGTACACGGTAAATTTATGGACCCATGAAAAAGTCTGATTACTTTTTAAACACGAAACAAAATTTACTATACAGATCCTAAACCCTGAAAAAAAATATATCATGTAAAGGTATATGAGTAACTCCAATGTTCCCAAGGAACTTCGTAACCTCGGTGTTACGAACATGAATATTAGCAGACTTGATTTATCATTTAAAAGCTTAACCAATTTACCATCATCTATTGGTAAACTTAAAAAACTTATATGGGTTTATTTGGATAATAATAATTTAACCTCGATACCAAAAGAGATTGGTAATCTTAAAAAACTAGATTATCTTTTTTTGGATTCTAATAAATTAACCACATTACCACCACAATTCGGTAACCTTGAAAACCTTACGTCTCTTGGGTTGCGTTTTAATCGTTTAAACTCGTTACCAGAATCAATCAGTAAACTTAAAAACCTTGAAAACCTTTATTTAAGTTCTAATAAGTTAACTTTGTTACCAGAATCAATCAGTAAACTTAAAAACCTTAAAAAACTTGATTTGTCTAAAAATAATTTAACTTCTTTACCAAAAGAAATAGGTCTCCTTAAAAACTTAAAGGTACTTGATTTGTCTAAAAATAATTTAACTTCTTTACCAGAAGAGATAGGTCTCCTTAAAAACTTAGAGGTACTTTATTTGTCTAAAAATAATTTAACTTCTTTACCAGAAGAGATAGGTCTCCTTAAAAACCTTGAGTATATTGATTTGGGTGAAAATAAATTAAAAACGTTACCAAAATCAATTATTAAACTTAATAAAAAATTAAAAATTAATGTAAACGATAACCCAAACATTACAATACCTTATATCCTAAAAAATAAAATATTTACGGGGTTTTTTAATAATAATAATCGTTCGTACAAACTTAATTATAGTAATTACTATAAAAATCAGTTAATAGGTGTATCTGTTAAACGACCAAATTTACCTTCTCTACCAAGTAATATTAAAAATGTAATAACAAAAAAAATTTCTAACGTTAAACCGGAAACAAAACTTCCTAGTAAAACTAAAAACCCTGTCCGTAAATTAGTAAGTAAAATAAAACTTGGTTTAAAAATAAAGCGTAACGTAAAAAATATGGAAAAAACAGAAAATCGAATTATAAATACGATTAAAATACCAAACACACCGAACACACCAAAAACACTAAATCCACGAAATAACATGAGAAAAAAGGCGGGTAACGCCGCTCAAATTAGACTAAACACAACGAACAAACCAAACACACCAAACACACCAAACACACCAAATCCACGAAATAACATGAGAAAAAAGGCGGGTAACGCCGCTCAAATTAGACTAAACACAACGAACAAACCAAACACACCGAACACACCAAAAACACTAAATCCACGAAATAACATGAGAAAAAAGGCGGGTAACGCCGCTCAAATTAGACTAAACACAACGAACAAACCAAAAACACCAAACACACCAAACACACCGAACACACCAAAAACACTAAATCCACGAAATAACATGAGAAAAAAGGCGGGTAACGCCGCTCAAAGTAGACTAAACACAACGAACAAACCAAAAACACCAAACACACCAAACACACCGAACACACCAAATCCACGAAATAACATGAGAAAAAAGGCGGGTAACGCCGCTCAAAGTAGACGTACGAACGTCAATAATAATAACTAATCATTTCCTAAACACGAAACAAAATTTACTATACAGATCCGAAACCGGGTTCCCTTTAAGATCTTCCCACAATGTTAAAGTAAACCCCAAATCCTCCATACGCGTAAAAAACATGTCTTTGTGTGCGATGGGTTCAACTTTTGGTCCGTCGGCATAATATGGTGTATCGGCTAAATGGACATATAACTTTTCCCCAAAGTTCCCCGAACTCGTATGTTTCATTAGAAAATAGTTTCCTAACTCGTCTTTTACGGGTGTGTTCATGATAATCTTATCGGAATTCGGTACGATTCCTATGAACCGACCACCTGGTTTGATTCTGTTCTTTATGGCTAAGAGTGATGTTTCGAATAACTTGTTCGTTTCAAATATATAGTGTAACGCAAAGTTATAACATATGACATCATATTTTCTTTGGGGACACGCGAATATGTCACCTTCGTAAAAATTGACACGTATTTTCATGTTCTTGGCGCGCGACTTAGCTTCCTTGAGTGAGTCTGGGTTCGGTTCACACATGCTTATATTAGCCCCCGCGTGACGCCACTTCTGGAGATCACCACCGAATCCACATCCTACATCCAAAATACTGTCGCCTTCGCGGGTAGCCGATTGGATGAGGAGACGCTTGGCCTCGTTATGGTACTTGCGTATCTCCTCCATTTATTTTTAGACGTTTTTCTTTTTTAAATCACTAAGGTTTAAAAAGAAGAGTTTAATTAATACAAAAATGAAACCTATCATTAAATGGGTCGGTGGTAAAACACAGATTCTTGATACCGTTCTTAAATCATTCCCTAGGGAAATAGAAAACTACCACGAACTATTCGTGGGTGGTGGGAGCGTTCTTTTTGGGTTACTTGCGAGTAAAGATATTACGGTAAAAGGTAAAGTGTATGCGTACGATAAAAATCAAAAATTAATCAACATGTATAGACAAATCCAAACCAACCCCGAGGAAGTACACGACCATTTACTCGAACTCTTTACCACATACGATACTCGAACCGGTACGGAAATATATCGTAAACCGGAAACTGAAGAGGAAGGTTTAACATCGAAGGAAAGTTACTATTATTGGATACGTAAAAGGTATAATGAATTGGTACCCACTACACCTACACACGCGGCAACACTAATTTTTCTAAACAAAACGTGTTTTAGAGGTGTGTATAGGGAAGGTCCTAACGGATTTAACGTACCATATGGACACTATAAAACGACACCGATAATAGTATCTTTAGACGAGTTAGTAAAAATACAAGACCTTATAAAAAATGTGGTTTTTAAATGGTGTGATTTTAGAGTTGCATTTACACAAACCGTAAACGAGGGTGATTTTATATATGCTGACCCACCATATGCACCGGAAAATGTTAAAAGTTTTGTGGGGTATACAAAAGACGGGTTTAATTTAGATGATCATACTGATTTGTTTAATTTATTAAAACGTTCTAAAACTGATTTTGTGTTATCAAATGCGAAAGTACACCTCGTAACCAGTACTTTCGAAGGGTACGAGGTAAAAGATGTACCCGCGAGACGTGCTATACATAGCAAAGACCCATCGTCTAAAACAACGGAGGTGCTCGTACATGGATATGTTCAAAAATAGGTCCCCATTCAACCTTGTATTTAGCCGGGAAATAAACAACTTTTTTCTTAGCGTTGTTCGTGAGTGTTGTCTTACGCATAGCTGCATTCTTACCTCTCACGAAAAAAAATCCAATTCCTTCCTCGGACATGATCTCGTACGTGTCTTCATATCTCGAAGAGTTCCAAAAACACTCGTTTAACATGTAAGAAAAACGGAAGTCTGCGTTTGGGTACCTCTTCGAATACTGTTTCAGTTTATGTGACCCCAAACCAATCTTTTCATCGGTAGTACCGGGACCAAGTTGGTGTTTCTTTTCCATAATGTGTACGTAATTATCACATAAACGGCGAAACATACCATCGGGTTTTAATTTTTTAACGTACTCCTTTTCACCTTTAAATTGTTCGAGATAGGCGATTGAATTATTTTGGTCTACATATACATAATCGTATCCATTAATCGAAATGACTTCACCATCTTCGAAATCGGATGTTTCATTCTCGAAGACTTTACCCCACTTGTTCGTTTTTTCACCACCTTTACCGTTTTGTTTCATTTATGTATATTAAATGATGACAAACCCAATATTCTTAGGTTGAATTTCTTCACTCAATTTCCAGTTCCAAAGGTAATAGTGATTGTGTCCCGTACCTTCTATGAACTTGTATTCGCGAAGTTCTTCGTCGTCTACACCTACGTTTACACAGTTATACACGTCAAACCCACGGTTACGCGCCATGATTATGGCGTCTTTTAAACAGTTACCAACGTTATAGAACGTGTACGCTTGTTTTATGGTTTCACCACTTGGTTTGTGTATATAATCTAAACTATAAAACGTAGCAAATTGATCCTTTTCGTCGCTTAGGTACGTATACACGGTATCTTTACGAGGAAGAATCCAGTGCTTAACATACGATTCGTCTATGTCGAGCGAAAGTTTAAACTGTTTCAAATGTTCTTGTAACATTCGTGTGACCCGTGGAATATCATCTATAGTCATTTCCCTAAACTGCGACGTACCTAAAATACGGTGCGCTTGTTCTCTTGCATTAGAAAACCCTACGCGGTTTAATTTTTTGACGTTTATGAGTCTGTGCCAATATTTCACTTTAGTGATGGGTGTAGGTAACTTTTTTACAACGGTATATACGGCCTGCCAAATATCCTGTAAATTTATACACCGTGTAATTTCTTTTATAAGTAAAGGTGCAAAATATGTGTTTCTAATTTTTTTAGAGACGCATAAAAAATTTATTTGAAACATTTTTACAGTTTTATCATTTATGCGAACGTTTAATGGTACACCTGATATAAAACCGGTGATTTCAGAGTTTTGTTTTTCACGAATAACGAGATTCCATTCATCTTTATACGCTGCCCATTTTACAAGTTCTTTAGAATAGTGAAACTCAAAAAATTCGTCGCGAATATAGTTTTCTTTTAGGAATTCACAAAGTTCTTCTATTTCACACGAACTCCATTCGTATCCTTCAGGTAAAGGTGTTTTTTCGTACCTAAGTTCTCTCGACGAATCAATTTCCCCATCTTTTTCAAAAACAACTTTATCTTGAGGAACGGGTTGTTTATTCCAAAACTCGTGCATTGTTATACATAATAGACTTAAAGTTTTTAAGCTTAGTTAGTATATAAACAATGTCTCTCGAACAAGATTATACGACCGTACCAGGTCAACTTTACGCATGCCTTTCCGTCGTTGGTCCAGAAGCACCACAAAAAAACGATAAGTTTGGCATCAAGATTAGAGGTGCATTTGCGTCACGCGACGAAGCGGCTTCACACGCGAAACGTCTCCAAAAGGAAGATGCGACGTTTGATATTTACGTGGTGGACATGTATAAATGGTTGTTAATTCCACCAGACCCGACAAAAATTGAGGATGTTCACTATACGAACGAAAAGCTCGAGGAACTCATGACGGGATACAAAGAAAATCAAGCTTTGGCCGCAAAGATGTTTTCCGAACGTAAACGTGATATGATAGAATCCGGAACTAATTCGTTCATTAAACCGGGTGATGAAAACTCTAAGTATTATACGAAACCGGATGAACCACCGATTAGTCACCCAGCTGAAGTTCTCGAACGTCTCCAAAAAGAGAAACCAGATGCTCCCATGGAAGAACTCGTCAAGGAAGCGGATGCAATTGTGGCCGAAGAAATCGAAGAAAGGAGGAAGAAACGCGAAGCCGAAGCCGAAGCCGAAGCCGAAGCCGAAGCCGAAGCCGAAGCCGAAGCGTCTACGGAAGCTCAGGATACGAAAGGTGAAGGTGAAGTCGAGGAAGGTGAAGAAGTAGAATCTAAATAATTAATTTTGTTATGTAAATGTAAGTATGTTGAGTATTATATTGAATATAATCACCATAATTATTGTAGTAGCTATGTTTGGTTTATTTTTACGATTGTATGAAGATCGAAAAAGTAAATCTGGAACAGAAAATGTACGTGCATCTGATGTTGCACAGGATATACTAAAAGACCCACTCGTCGTGAGTCGTGCGTATTTTACTGAACCTAAACTTGGTCCAATAGGCGATTTTGAGGGACAGCAAACGTCGTCTGAATACTTATGGATTAAAGGTAAACCTATCCAGGTCTAAGAATGACTGGTTGCATAGTTTTACCCATAAAAAACCCTAAAATAAACGAAACAAAAATGATAATATACGCCGTTTTATCTAAATTTGAAAAAATGTCTTCTTTTTGTGGTATTTGGTGTTGTGGTTCATAATAGGTTTGTGGTGGTGGAAAATAATACGGTTCGTTATTTTCCATTTCCGTTTCTTTCAATTCAATATCGTTATTTTCTTTGCGTGTAAAATCATCTGGATTATATTCGATGGGTGTACCAACTTCAGCTTCCATTTATAAAATGTGTACCTATTTTTTTAAGCTTATTATTACTCATCTTCGTCTTCATCGTCATCAACAACAAATCCTTTCAAGTTACCATTTTCATCCATGTCACTATCGTCATCTTCAAAATCGTCCTCGTCGTCCGTTTCGAGAAGATCGATATCGTCTTCACTATCAATATCTGATTCTGTTTCATAATCATCGTCGGAATAGTCATCTTCTGGTAAATCTTCAACTGGATCTAAACGTTCAGGAACTTTTGAAATTCTCCCTGAACGCGTGCGTGTTCCAATAACTGTGTTTGTCATTTTATAAAATAAAGTACGTTTATTCTTTTAAATACATTACGCGCTATTAAGTTTTTCATTTATTAAAACGAGTTCGAATTCAGCGTTTATTTGGTTGGCTAATACATCTATTTCTTCTATAACACTTGTATCACTCGAAACTGTGTATAATGCAAGTTCGCGTAAATTTTTAAGTGCGCGATCGAGTAATTTTTCTGAAATTTCAACGTGTGATTTATACTCTATAGCCATGTTTATGTTCGCTAAAAACTCTTTATATAAAACTTCGTTTAATCCTGAATAAGGAAGGGTTTTACGAATAAGTTCGGTTATATGCGATGTTCCTGTATCTTTTTTAATTAAAGAAGATGCTAAGTACACCATAACAACGACTAAAAGTACGGCTAACATTCTATAAAGTACGTACAATTTTATCTGTGAGAATATGTGCGCGACATTTACATTTACACATTTGTTGTATTTGATTTTTAAGTATACTGAAAAAAATTGTTTCTTTACATGTATCACACGTTTCTTTCGTAGTCACTGTATATTTTTTAACACCTTCACATTTGAGTGTTTCTATTGAAAAAGTTTCTTTTTTAATGATATGTTTATTTATA